>Ga0066599_100000063_pt1 | contig 13945 bp, 8 predicted proteins | sample InisedmetaG_FD_60065 | JGI IMG/M metagenome (GOLD analysis project Ga0066599, IMG submission 60065) | Freshwater pond sediment microbial communities from the University of Edinburgh, under environmental carbon perturbations - Initial sediment | ecosystem: Environmental > Aquatic > Freshwater >...
GTCACGTTGTTGGTCGGGATTCGCTCCGGCGGCACCACGTTCACTTCTTTGTTGAAGCGTGGGAATTTCGTCGCGTGCGACTTCACTGGCACACCGTAGGCGCGGATGAGGATCTCTTCCCTGCCTCGGCCTAGCAGTGCCTCCTTGATCCGGTGGTAGCCACCGAATGGATTGTCCTGAGAGTGGAAATAATGGATCGATGCGTTGCGCTTCTGACTGCGCTGGACGTATGGCACCAACTCTCCGTTGAGTAGTTCCGCCTCACGGCTTTCAATCGTCTTGGCACCGTCGAGAAACTCCTTGATGACCTCGGTGTAGCCATCGATGGGCGTGAATGTCAGGAGGAGCTTTGCATCTCGCGTGGCAAGCCGGAACCGCAGCGTGTTGATAAGCTCAGGCCCAAGCAGATACTCGTCGAGCCACACACCGACGTTGTGCCATTTCGGATTCCGGCTGCCAAGCTCCGCACCCTCGAGGATCGTCGGGTTGTTTTGATACTGTGAGTAAGTCTTGAAGATGATCTGCGACCCGTTGGGCAAGATCAACGATGAGTCTGTGAAGCCGTTTTTCTTCGTGTAGGAGATGTAGGTGCCACTGGTCGTCTGTTTCATCCGCATCTCAGCGGGTAGCCAATCCCAGACGGCACTCTGCTGCTGCCGGATGGATACCTCGGCAGTCTGAGCGAAACAGAAGATTTCTGACCCGGGATTCTCAAGCGCAGCACGCACAATTGTGAAGGCACCCCACTGGGTTTTGCCTGATCGGTTTCCGCCGAGGGCAACAATCTCGGTGACTTCGGCCAGTTGTTCCTCGGCCTTGTCCCAGTGCGGCAGGCGGAAGCCAAATCGATACGGATCCCGCTCGGCATTTTCGATTGCCTCATGGTAGATCGCATGGATCTCAAGCAGTGTCTCCTCGTCAAGCTCGACGATCTCCTCGTCGGTCGGAGGTTCGAGGATTGGATGTTTGCGCCAGATCATGTGGTGACAATTTCAGCCTCGACGGCATCGTTTCGCAGCTTGGCAGCGATGCGTGCCTTAGCCTCTGAGATCACCTTGGCGGCATCGCTGATGGACGCTCCCTTGCGGTGTTCGATGACGACCCCGGCCATGCCTGAGAGCTGTGCTGCCTTGTCGGTCATGATGCCCACCGTGAGCGCAAGTTTGTCGGGCGAGATGTTGACCAGTTGGTCAGGGTTCTCAGCCAACTGCTCGGCCTTGTCGAAGAGGAGGTCTGTGAACGTCTGGGCGGCGATGGCATACTTCTGCGAGAATTCCTTCCGCTTCGTTTCAAGCGTGTCTGCGTGCCTCCATGAAAGCCCATTGATCGCACCGTAGCTCAGTCCTGTGCGCTTCGAGATCTGCTTGTTGGACACTCCCTGCGCTTTCATCCACAGCGCAGTCGCAGCGGTGCGAGGAGCACACACTTCGATGCATTTGTAGGTGACGCCCATTTCTTCGGATCGTTTGCGGACTTCGTCAAACCACTCCGGTGGTGGATCGACGTCAGGTGGTTTCTCAAGCTTGCGTGGCATTCGGTTATTTTAGTTTTGATGCTCTGTCGATGGATGATGCGTTGCCTGATGCTTTTTTCCCGTATTTCATCCGATACTCGCGCTCAACTTCCTCGTCGGTGTCGGCATAAATAGCATCGATTGCGTCTGCATCACCTTGGGCCGCCGAAGACGCGAGCGCATGAGCGAGGTCAGGGGCATCTTTTTTCACGGCAAAGAATGCACCCCCATCGCTTTCGTAAATCTCATGGGTCGGCTGAAGTATCGCCAACGTTGTCGGCATTGGCCTATCAAATGCCTGAATGTAATCATCTGCGATTTGCCTGTCACTATTGTCGTTCATTTTTTTGTTTCTGGTTCCCCTTGATCGTCAGCTTTTTTTGCCCGAAAGACAATACCGATTTTTGACTGGTCTCGGATTGTGTTTACGATGTTGAATTCAGAAGCCTTACTATTCGGATCGTTCAATGTGAATTTCCCTGCCTTCACTGGGAGTTTTGAATATTCGTCAACGAAGTCCGGGAATGACTCAAGAACCGATCTTTGATTTGTGTTGAAGATATGCTTCGACTCTGCCGGGCCAAGCATTGACCAAAGGTATGCTTCGTGCGGGACGAAATTTGGATTGGATTTGAACTTCAATGCTGCCTTTTGTTCTGCTTGTGACATTCTTGCAATTTCTCTAGGATCATCACCAAGGTAAACGGCTTTGAACTCAGGATCGCTTGAAAGTTCAACTGAACTCACGACATGCAAGCTGTCGCCAGTCAATTGATCACCAATAGCCTGTGAGATTTTCTGAGAATCAAACTCGCCCCATTTGACCGACGCTTCCTTATTCTTGACTGCAAGGATGAGGGCTTTTCTGCCTTTGAATGTGTTTGAAAATTTATCCAGTTCTCGGGATGGCAATAATTTTTCAGCATTCTTGAACGCTTTTGTCTTTTGGTGCTGCTTAAGTAACTTCTCGGCATCCATCATTGTTTTCTTTTTCAATGCGGATGTAGGCATCTTTTCGTATGCCCTGCGCTTGTTCTGATAATTTCGAAATAATGCATCAACCTCAACTTCCTCTGTGCCTGCTGCCTTAGCACCTAATGCTTCTTTTAAGTAGTTGGTCTCGTCATCGATATCTTTTTTAATGCCTTCAATATTATTCTCTAGCATCAATCGGTCCTCTGCGCTGAGTTGGTTCTCCCCTGTATCCTTTTTTGCTTTCGCTTTATCGTCTTTCTTTAGAGCATCAATAAGGTCTTTTTGCGTTTTCAGCAAGCTCCTGAGTGTTTTCTTGTTTGCTGATGATTGTGCTTTTTTGAGCGCAACATTCATTACGATCAGCAATGTGCTCTGATCCGCTATGGATAGATTTGAGTTCTCGATTTCGTTAGAGAAAATTCGCACAGTCCTTGTGTTGGAGTCGTGTGCATGCTGATCCATATTGTATGTGAGGAGAGTGGTCGCACCATACTTCTGAGCTTTCGTTGACATGTTCTTTACTGGTCCCCACGCATTGTTAGACCATACTAGTTTATAAGAGTTTCCATTGCCATCATCGACAGTATTCTCTTGGTTTACCTTGAGGTCTGGGAACGAATGCCCACCCATATCACCATCCGTGGCACCATGCCTGTCTGCCATTGCCAACTGAACTGTCGCACCATTGTATAATTGGTCGAAGTCCCCAAATGCAGGCTGCCTCATTAATTTGGGATCGAACTTAAATGTGATATCTTCTCCCTTTTTGTTGGTCGCATACTTAATCGCCGCTCGTTTATTGAATTTCGACACCTTGAAATCCTCCTCAGGATATTCATGCCTTGTCGAAATTGGAGGGAGTGCCTCAGTGCTTTTGAGGGGTCTCGAAAGATTGACGATGCCATCTGGCCCGATTGATGCCTTAAGGAATGTTTGATCTCTGCTTGATTTGTAATTCTGGGGCAAAGGCTCAGGCATATACCTGATGTCACTCGACTCCGGCATCTGCCTTGCCTGCTCGGGCATCCTCACTTGGCTCACAGCTTCGTAGCTCGGAGTATATCGCAGATCTTTCGGCTCACCGTCAGCGTCCATGATCGGCTCGCCTTCGGGAAGGTAGTTGATCTTGACCAGATTGTTTTGATACGGAAGCTGTGTGGACCCTACAAGCTGAGTCGCCTTGTTCATGCGGTCGAGTCGATACGACTTCACCACAGCATCCACTCGATCAGATGCGACAAGCGGGTTGATGTCCTTCTGCCCAGCTCCAACATTGCCAAACACCGAGTTAATGAAACTCTTGTGCTGTTCCCACTGCCCACCATACTTGTCCTTGAAATATGCGTCAGTTGGTTGGTTCTTGCCATGCGAATCGATGACGGCATTCACATCGCGCAGAATCGTCTCCATGTTCCCGTCATAAAGCGCACGCCCACGTTTGCTTGCTGACTTTTCTGATGCGTTGGCAAACAGTTGGTTGGTGCTCATCACCCGAATCAAGATATTCCCATCCTTGTTGATCTCAACACCGTAGGGAACCACATCACGCAGTTGCGGCTTGATCTGGTCATACCTCCACTGACCTTTTCTATTCTTCTTGAGGGCAGGTTGGTAAATCACAGAGAATCTGTGTCCTCTGGCCGCCGGGTCAGCGGTTGTATTCGATGTATCCCTCGCAGCAGCATTCAACAGTTTCAACTGCTTGATCTGCTTGCTATTGAATCGTCCTGACAAATTCAATAACTCGATCTGTCTGTCGTTGAGATACTGACCGCTCCATGTGTTGTTGTCTGGGTTATACGAAAGCTCGCCGTCTGGGATCGCCTCGCCTCGCGCTTGCCTTGACTTCAAGTCATCGACCAGCAGCATTCCTGCCTGCGATCTCAACTCGTCGGTCTCCTTCTTGAGCGGGATGTATTCACCGCTGGCATCGAGGTATGGATTCCCGTCCGCATCAGTCTCCCACAGCGAGCTTGCCTCACCAAGAATCGGATCATTCTTTCCGGTGACAGGAATCTCAATTCCATTCCGTGCCTTGCGCTTTGCTGCGTCAATCCCTCCCTTGCGGCCGACAGACTCGTTGACCATCTTCTGGAACATCCGGCGGACCTCTTGGCTTTGATACAGCTTCCCAGACAAGAATCCATTGCCAGTGACCATCTTCCCCTTGTTGTCCATCACCCCGCCAATGCGGAAGTGCAGATCTCGCAGAATCGCAGACTTGTTGAGGATAGCATCACCCAATGCTCGCGCCTTGTCGTTGATGATCATGCGCCCGGCAATGCCGCCCAGCTTCCCGCTTTCGGCCATGCCCAGCATGTCATCGACGTTCACCTCGATGAAGTATTCCTCGGCGAGATATTTTTCGTCAGGAGTCTGAAACTCTCTCTCGCTCTTCGTCATTGGGTCACCGATAGCGTCACGCATTTTCACGGTGCGCTCATGCTGGCTACGCAGTCGATTCACATACTCGTCCTTGAATGCTTCATACTGCGGATCGTAAGAACCGTCGCGGCCTCGAAGCAATCCACCAGTCTGGAACCCGTCGCCGACAAGCTGGGCCACGACCCCGTCACCAATGCCATTGTTCAGCATGTGGTGCATGAATTCGTGCGTCAGCAGTGGCTTGAGTGGGTTTGCCGCATTTGGGTTCACCATCACTGTCTTGGTGTTCCGGTCGTAAGCACCAGCACCTTGGTCAACGAATTGAATCTTCGCGCCCGGGTTGCTTGCCGAGAACGTGCCGATCACACGCTTCATGTCGGATGGCATGCCGTTATACATCACACGCTGCGACGGGTCAGAAATGGATCGATAGAAATTCAAAGCGTCACCATTCTGGAGAGTCTTGATCCTGTTCGCGCCGCCCATGGTGATACCACCAAGCGCCACTCCTGTCCCGCCGAAGAACAACGTCTCGACCGCCGCCTGCTTGAGGATATTCGGATTGAAATCACCACCTTCTGAGACCCACTCATACGCAAGGTCAACCGGGTATGATGCGACCAACCCCTTCGCTACATTGCTAACGGCACCGGGGATCCTGCCGCCCATGGTCGCGGTGTCCATCAAGCCTGACACTGCGCGATGCGCTGGGCCTTTGTTTGGCATCTCGTAGATGCGCTTCCAGAAGCCGATTTGCCCTCTGGCCTTTGTTGCCTCCTTGCCCACCAAGCTGATATACTCGCCAGTAGCTTTGATGAATGGTGCCGTTGACCACGTTGCCCTGATCGCCGCAGGAATGAATGCCGCCGGGCCGAGACCGAGTGCCGCACCTGCGCCGCCTAGTCCAGACAACGATGTGATTTTATTCATCGCGTTGTAGGCTTTGTCGGCACCCACTTTTGAGGCTAGGCTTGAGAGTCCTTTGTCGATGCCAATCATTCCGCGCCCAGTAGCCTCAAGGGTCTTGCCGAGAGCAGTGATTGGCAGGTATGGGATTTGCCGGGCCTTTTGTGTGACCTGCAACACCTTGTCGGCGACGTTGGCGCTCTGAGTCGCCTTAGCAAGATCGTCTGACACAGCTGCAATTTCATCGGTGAATCCACCAAGTCTCGTCGCTGCTTCCTGCCCCGTTGTCCGAAATTGATTTGCGATTCGCAGGGCATTGTTCGCCCGGTCAACAAGCCCAGCCTGCGACAGTCTTTGCGCCATGCTCTCCGCAAAGACCGCCTTCTTTTCCGCTGCCTGAGTCGCGACCTGCAACCCAGATGCTTGGCGTTGGAGCGCCGCAAGTTGCTTTGTCTTGTCGAGAACCTGTGCCGCTTTGATATCTGCTTGAAGAAGGCTTCTTGAGATTGGCTTGAATGCAGCACCCAGCCCTTTCCCGGCGACACCGAATGCCACCTTGCCAGTCATCGCTGCTGGTCCGTATGGGCTAAACATTGCTGCGAATTGCCCAGCAGACTCACCTCGTTGCTCGAGTCCCTTTGCCTTCTCCTCTCCAACCGTCTGGACGTTTTGCTCTCTGGCTTCACCGACACCTAACTCAGCGCCGACCATCTCGCCCAATCCATCGATGACGTCTGCGGCCTTGGCGTTTTTGATTTCGTAGTCCAACTTCTCAAATCTTTGATTGAGTGACGCGAGCGCTAAATCTTCTTCTGCCTCAGTGTCAGACAGTGCCTTGATCAAGCCTGATCCTGCGATCTCAGAAAGCCCCATTGCGAGCGTCGCGCCAGCCTTGACTGCTCCTCCCAATCCCGCTTGCACCTCAAGATCGAATGCTGCTTTCTCTTCTTTTGTTGTCGGAGCCGGGCCTGATGCGATATTATATAGCGCCTTCACACTATCTTTCGATTCCTTGTAGAACCTTCCGAATGTCTCGCCCCATGACAGTTCTCGTCCTGATCCATCGAGGTCGAGTTCTTTCGACTTGAGGTATAATGGCAGATTCTCCTCCTCGAGCAGGTCCGCAGGATTTGCCATCATGGCCTTTCCCGTGTCGTTCAAGGTGTAGTCGTCATTGAGCGCTCCCGCCTTTTTCAAAGCGATAGCCATCTGACCACTCTGCGTTGATTTGCCATCAGGTGTGGCATAGCCAATGTCAATCAGGTCTTCCGCCGAAGTGATCTTCGGGAACAGTTGGTTGTCATACAGCGGGCTTGCGTTCGCTGTGTATGTCGGAACCTGATAGTCTTCTGGAAGTTCCTGCAACTCCTCGGGGGTCATGGACTTAGTGACCATGCCGAGGGAGTGTGTCCCGAGTGCCTGTCTGAGCGCGGCTTTTTGATTTGGGGTCATTAACGAAGTCCGAATTCTTTGTTTAGATTTAAGAGGGATTCCTCAAGACTTCCGGCAGGAGCTTGCGGTTGCGCCTGTTGCGCTGGAACCCTTGAGGATGCCTTTTCCAATTTCTTGAAATACTCAACCTCATCGCGGAACACTGGCAGCGGGTCAGGGCTATTGAGAATCTCGTTAGCCTTTGTGGTCTGACGCTTTGCCCCGGGTGATGCTGGCATTGTCTCGAAGATGCTTTCGTCCGCACCCAGCTTCTTGCCTGCGAGAATTGCTGCGTTGGCGGCTTGCATCAACGACTTCTGAGCGGACTTCCAATCCTGACTCACGCTGAGATCGCTGACGGCTGCTTGAAGAGCTGATGTTTCACGCTCAGACATCGACGCTGCGGTTCCGCTCTGCTCTTTGATTTCGCGCATTGCCTGAACAAGGTTTTGTCCCTTGATGTTCTCAAACAATGCATAAACGCCACCTTCCGTTCGAGCGAGTTTGGCAAGTTCTTCTGCTGGCTTAGATTCTCCGAAGACTTTGTATCCTTCTGGGTGGTTGGCGAGACGTTGAATTACGTCGTATCGTTCGAGAATCTTGTAGATACCTGCGCGATCTCTGACTCGAACCTTCGCCTTGTTGAGTGTTGCAATATTCCGCCTGTTGTATTCATCCTCAGACATGATCTGCGGACCCTTCGTTTCAGGTTGCATCAACAACTGCTGCTTCATCTCCTCGACCACATCTTGTGACGGTGCAGTATTTGGATCCTGATATGCTTGGGTGACTGCGGCCTCATACAGTTTCGCCTTCCTTGGCGAAAGCTGGGTGAGCTTCGTGTATTCCTCGTTTGCTTGCGCATTTGCAGCAGCGACAGACTCTTGGGCCATCACTCCCTGCCTTGCACTTTCTTGAGGTGGTTGCGGTGGCGCAGCAGAAGGTACCATCTGAAGTTCATTGCTTGCCACTGCCCTTCCTTGCCCCTCATCTTCCATCTGTTTAAGCATCTCACGCTGCTCTTGCGTGCCGACAGGTTCAACCATCGATGTTGATGGCATGGTGTCGATCTCTGGAAGAACTCCATACCCACCAATCGCTTGTTCAATTGCATTGAGGTCAATGCCTTGATACTCTGGCTTCGCCAATGGTTTGCCTTGGCTATCTAGCAAGTTTCCACCTTCATCGATCAGATTCCCGCCTTTTGTCTTGGTGAATCTCGAAATGTTTCCTCCCTCGTCTTCCACGATCTGAACCAGTGGATTCCCCTTTGCATCCATCGCTGGCTTGAATCCTTCCGCGGCTTTAGACACCAAAGATGCCAAGTCGTTGCTGTATGCCTTGATGGTTGTGTCCATCTGCGGTGAACCGCTAACGATTGCCTGCGTGATGCCACCAGTGATCTGGTTGACTCTGTCTGACGGGACTCCCAGTTCTTGCGCCTTGGCGATGTATTCCTGCAACTGCAAAAGATCTGCTCCCGCTTGACCGGGGATTGGCATGTCAGATTGGGGTGCAGGGTAATCCATCGATTGCCCGGGTTGCGAAACGCCACCTTGCGGTTGGGGTCTACCAAACCCACCACCCAAGTAGTCCGGCATCCTGCCAAGCTGTGCTTCTTGGACTGCCACCGCTCTCATGCTTGTGTTCTGCTTGAGCAGGTCTTGGATGCTTGCCCCGAGTTGCCCTCGAACATCGACGGGTGTGTTCTCGTCCTTGAGGTTTGTGATTAGACTGTCGTAGTAAGGTGCTTGGACAGGATCCATGATCTTCGCCGCCTCAGCGATCTTGATCCCCATCGTCGCCATGTTCTTGCTTTCCTTCTGCTTCTTGAAGTAATCGGTCGCTTGCGAGATGCCCTGACCGATAGCCTGCATAGGCAAGCCAGAAGCCTGCACCACCCCAGAGTAATCTGGTTGTTGGTATCCCGTGAATCCAATATTCCCTGCTGTGAGTGCCATGAGTAAGTATTTGTTAAATTATACGATGGTGGCTTTAGGAATAGCTCCAAAAATGGTGGGCATTCCTTGGCGCAATCCCATGCCAGCAGATGTCCCTAGTCCGCTCATCATGCCGCTGAATCCACCGCTTCCAAGGCCAAGCCCGGCAGACAGTCCTCCGGTGAATGGTGCGGCAGCGAGACCAATCCCTTTTGTGAGAAGCCCCATCATTTGCGCCTGACGTTGTTGGTCGGCTTGATATTGCGCCATCGCCTGCTTGTCCAATGCCCCTGCGCGTTGGTTTGCAAAATTCAATGGAGCATTGTAATCGAATTGGCCGGATGATGCTGGTCCCATCGACATTGCTGTGGCGAGATTCTGACCACCCGCACCGTAGGCAAGCGGGGCGCTCGATAGCGCCTGCAAGCCCGGCTGGGTGTAAAACCCACCTGCCATTTCATAGCTTCTAGCACCTGCTCGCGCCGCCTCTTCACGCTTGCTTCCAAGCACTCCCTCGCGCCCCATGATCTCTGCCGCGAGTCCAGCATTGCCACCGAGCCTGCCTGCCGCCTGAGCGCCTTCCCGGGCCGTCTGCTCATACATGCGTTGTTCTTGTGGCGTGACTCCTTGTGCCGACGCTCTGGCACGTTCCGCCTCCTGCGCTGATGCCTTCACCGCTGCCGCTTGCTCTGGGGAGAGCGTCTTCATCAAGCGCCGGGTGAGACCTGCCTGCTCGGTCATTTGACCAAGCTCACGCTCACGAAGCTGCTTGATTGTGCGGCTGGCATCCTTGCCTGCGGACAGTTGCAGTTTGTTCAGCCCAGCCTGATCGCCGACACCACCGAGGAACTGGCCAGTCTGACCAAGCATCTGTGACATTAAGCCGGGGCCAAGCTGCGACTGAAGCTCCATGAATTTTGGAACCTCACTGCGATAATAGTTCAGCAGTTGACTAGACTGATTGCCAGCGATTGACAAAGGGTCCACAGATTTTGGCACCTTAGGTGCGCCTCCAAATAGATCGGATAAGAATCCCATAATTTTGTTTTAAGTTCTAGCTGGCTTGATAGCGATTTATCTAACTACAATCACATCCACGATTGCTTTATCGACAAGCTGAGTATTGTTCTCTGGGTTGAAAAATTTAACTCTGAACGAATTGGCGAGCTGGCTTGTTACGAACCCTACCGCAATCTCAGCGCCTGCAATCTCATCGGAACACGCAATGGAGACCGCATAGTTCGCGTCGACCATATTGGCAGCAAATAAGAATGTATAATCCCCGGGATTGTTTTTGGTGACACTGGTGATGTTGCCTTTTTCCAACAGTGCTGGAGTGACTCCGTTGTATCTTGCCCATGCGCGGACTCCGTAAATCGGGGCAGAACCAGTTTGCGCACCATTCAGCTTTGCCGGGGTGACGCTTGCATCAGCGAGCTTCCCCGTCGTCACGTTGAGATCGGCAATCTTCGCAGTGGTGACTCCAAGATCGGCAATCTTCCCTGTGGTCACGTTCAAGTCGGAAATCTTCGCGGTGACGACGCTATTGCCAGCTAACTCGTTGGATGTGATCCCGCCAGCGGCGACTAGCAGTTTATCACTGGCCAAATCGAGCGTTCCGTTGAAGATGGCGTCTGACGTCATCTTGCTCTGGGCGATGATGTTATTCATCTTCGCGCTAGTGATTGTATCAGTAGCTGTAAAACTGTATGTTGTAGCAATTGCGCCCATATTATCTTTGAGAAATGATTTGCCTGTTAGTGACTGATCCCGAAACAGTGACAGAATTGATCTTTGGAGAACCAATGGTCCTCGTCAAGGTCATCGTCCCGGTGGAACCGCGGATCCCTCCGAGTCTGCACCTGATGCTTGCCGTCTCTGCCTCGTTGGGAGTGCTCGGAGTTAGGAGTTCTCCGAGGAATGTCGTCGTCGTGCCGATTGACTGGGCCGCATCTGGGTCTTCCGCTGCGAATGATATGTCGTATTCACCGCTCTGCCCGGCAATCGTCTGCATGTTCACCTGCGCGTCGGTGAATCTCTTGCGTTCCAGTGTCCCAAAATCGTATCCTCGCGTCGTCAACGATGCCGTGACGCTCGGAGAGACGACAGAATTGGAGTTGTCCACATTGAGCGTGTCGTTGGAGCTTTCAAATGCCTCGAGTTGGTGCAACCCACCGTTGGACGTCACCGCATAGATGTTGTTACGCACCCCTGCGCTGCCAATCACGAAGTCTTCGATCAAGAAGCGAGAGTCGCCGAAGGTGTCGAGTGACTCCCAGCCCTTGTTCAAGAAATTGAAGACCAAGATCGCGTTGTTGCCATATGAATCGTTGGCTCCGGGGGAAGAGTCTAACGGGACGGCAAGGTAATACCTGTTCTCATGCAGGACGGCGACCGACTTGTCGGCGAAATTCTTGTTCAGCCTGTCGATGTATGGCTGGATGTTCTTCGAAAGTGGCTCATCAACCCCGCGCAGGTTGTAGTCGTTGAGGAATTCCGCCCCATACACGCCATCGTCGGACAGGAAGAGCATCACGTTGCCCTTCATCACCACTGACTTCCTTGCCAAGCACCCAACCTCGGATGTTAACTCAGTGACCTTGGTGTCGGACAGACTTCCCAGCGTGCCAGAAATCAAATGCAGGCTGTTGCGGTTGAGAACCACCAACTGGTCCTCGTAGAACCCGTGCATGGCGACCACGTAGTCGGCAGTGCCACCACTGACTCGGAATTGGTTGGCAATCCGGTCGAAGGTAGTCGTGTCGAGAATGTCAGAGACCGCGATCTCGTCAGTGATCTTTCGGCTTGTGTATGTAGGCAGATCGAATGTTCCTGCGCCGTCGTAGTAATACGGCACCCACAGGCGACGTTGGAAATGAATACCCCAAGGCGCACCCGGTTGGTGCATGAACCCTCCACCGACGCTGAATCTGCCTCCAAATTCAAAAATCTCCGTAGACGATGTGCTGTAATTTCCGACAGGTGCATACCACTTGATCACGGTCGTTGTCGCTGAGACGACTTGGAATTCCTGCCCGACCATCGAAGCGAAATCGACTGTCTCCGCTTGGCGCACGACGATGATGTCGCCTGCCTTGATCGTTACGTTGCCCGGCACTGTCGCCTCGACCAACCCGTTGGCAATCTCTACGTCCTTCGCCTGAATGTTAAATGTCTGCGGCTGAGTGTAAGCGCCGCCGGGGGATAGCGTGAATCCATCAGTGGCAATCGCATTCGTGACAGTGAATGTTGTGCTGGTCGAGATCCCAGCGGCGACAAATGTGAATGTGTCTTGGTCCACCACGGTGGCTACCACATATGTCCCGTTGGGTGGAGTCCCCCCTGTGAGTCCAGAAATCACGATTGATGCGCCCACTAGCAAACCATGGTCTCGGACGTTCATCGTCACCACAGTGTTTGGAGACGCTGTAGCGTTTGAGCTTGCCGAGACGACTGGGCGACCATTGGGATACCACTCGAAAGCCTGCTTGCCATCGCGGAAGAGCATGACCTTGTCAAAAACTTGGATCATGTCGGTGTCCTCGCCGAGGGCCTGCCCGATAGGATAGGCAATGTCAGTGATTCCATACCCGTCCAAGTCGATCTTTTTCGCGACGGTGTCGAGCGCGACGACAACAAATTCCTTGTTAGATTGATTCGGGTCGCTGAACAGGCACGATGCTCTCACGTTTGCCGAGGCAAAGTCGTCGATTGGCATCTGGGAGAGAAATCCATTGACGTCTGACACCGAGGTCACGCCGGGGACCGTATACTGCAATGTGTTAGCGTCAACATAGGTCAGCTCGTAACTGCCATTCACAGCGGCATCTAATTCTGTGACCTTCGCCCATCCGCTCGAACCTGCCTCGAACCCGTGACTGGTCACTGTGATGCTGATCACACCAGCAGGTGACGCTGTCGCACCTGCGATCGTCTTGGCGGAATTGATCAGGTAGAACGGGAGCTTCAACGGCTTGCTTGCGGTCGTCAGCGCACCAGTCTTGCTGGCAACGCTCTTACGAGGTTTCCAATACCCTTCCATGCGACCGTTGATAGACTCACGCACTTCGCCCGGCTGAAGCTCGTTGATCTGCAACCGCTGATTGACACCCATAAACGACTTGTCGCCATCAGTGGCAATCGCATCGCTCATTCCTGACCCAAATTGAGACATTTATGCGTAGTATGCGATGACGACGCCAGTGGCTACAGAGATGCTCGAGAACGATCCTCCAATACCAATACCCGCAGGGATAATAACTGGGTCAATTATCGCCGCGAGGCCAATCACATTGCTCGACACCAAATCGTCCAAGACTGCATCGTTGATGACTTGAATCCACCGGAAGGTTCCAGTCGCGCTGGAACTTGCTCCGATGACAACACCTCCACCTTGACCCTGTAGCTGATATGAATCTCCTCTTGCCATGAGCAGGCAATAGCGGAAACCGTGGAAACCGTCAACCTGCTGGCAAGCACAGTCAGGGACGTTTGAAAATGGACGGGAGGTTTTTACACCCAGCTAGCAGAGGTGATCAGTCCGCCGCAGTCTGTTTTATCCCGAAAATGGCAGCCTGTCGCGATCCAGATTGTGAGCCTTAGATTCCACCCCCCAGATTGCGACTCTGGGGTCGAGGGTCATGCGCTTTCACTGGCAGGCCATTGTATGGCGACCGATTACGTCGGTCAGTCGTGTGGTAGCTTTCTGTTTCTAGGTATCCTGTAACCACACTCCAACCCCCGGTCAGGTCGCTCACTGTGAGTGTCTGCGCGCAGGGACCGTGATCTCTTTGTG
>Ga0066599_100000064_pt1 | contig 13862 bp, 20 predicted proteins | sample InisedmetaG_FD_60065 | JGI IMG/M metagenome (GOLD analysis project Ga0066599, IMG submission 60065) | Freshwater pond sediment microbial communities from the University of Edinburgh, under environmental carbon perturbations - Initial sediment | ecosystem: Environmental > Aquatic > Freshwater >...
AAATCTTCTGATATATCTTTTGGATTTAGTATAAGGGTTGAATAAAAATAACTGAAAGCTAGAATTAATGTAAAATAAACTACCCAATATAAAGACTGGTATGATTTTATAAAAAATGGAACACTTTCATTTGGCAATATGCCTGAATTGAAAATATAATTGGGTAATACTAAAACAACAGTCGTAAAGACAAGTGGCATAACCCCCGCTTGATTAACACGAAATGGAATATAAATATTTTGTGAAGGGTCTGACATGAGTTTTTTACGCTGAAGCAATTGTTTTGATGTTGTTATTTTAATATTTCGAACTCCATCTTGTAAAAAAACTGTTCCATACAACGAAATGAAAAAAAGTAAAGCTACAATAGATAACGAAATATAATCTAAATTTTGGACAAAAAGCGTTTTAAAAAATTTCGGTATACTAGATATAATATTAGTAAAAATTAGTAATGAAGGACCATTTCCTACACCATACTCCGTGATAAGTTCACTGAACCAAATTACAATCATTGAGCCTGTAGTTAACCAAAGAACAATTTCAACAGCTATTTCATAGTTCCAGTTAAATAAAATATTTTTTAAAAATAAAGCAATACTACTGCTTTCAATTAAAGCAAAACCTAAACTAATATAACGTGTTATTTTAGTAATTTTTCTTCTTCCAGCTGCACCTTGTTCTTTTTGGTATGCTTGTAAACTTGGAATTATTGATACCAAAAATTGCATTAAAATAGAAGCATTTATATACGGAATAATATTTAACGTAAATAATCCGATTACAAAAGGCTCATCAGTTGAAAAAGCGCTTAAAAATGGTATCGCAGAACTATTTTTTAGAAAACTTGTAGGATATTCTGGATCAATATTTGGAACAGGAATAAAAGTACCAATTCGAATTAAAAATAATAATTGTAAAGTGATTAAACAACGTTTTATTAATATCTCATTTGTTTCTGGAAAACCATTAGATTTCTGCATAGTTTCAATTAAACTTAAACTATTTATTTATAAAAAATTTTTATAGAGACAATTTTTGAGGGCTTTGAGCTAGATATGAATGTTCTGCACCTTCAAAAACTTTTAAGCGTGCAAACATTTTACGCCCTAATGGTCCTTTGGGTAACATCCCTTTAACTGCTTTTTCAAAAATTCTTTGTGGAATTCGATTTCTAAGAGATTGTAAAGTTTCTTTTTTTAGACCACCGGGACGACCAGAGTGTCGATAATATAATTTTTGTAATTCTTTATTACCAGTCAGCCTAATTTTTTTTACATTTGTAATAATAACATAATTACCCATATCAATAGAAGGGTAAAAATTAACTTTATTTTTCCCTTGCAAAAGATTTGCTACTTCTGTAGCTAATCGACCTAATGTTTTCTCTGAAGCATCAATTAAAAACCATTCCCTATATAAATGTCTCTGTAAGGAAGATGGGATAAAAGTTTTGTTCATAATTTTATCTTTATTTTAAAAATAGAGTTATGTTAAAGTTATACCGAATTTATTTTTTAATGCTCTATAAATTTCATTAATAGATTTCTGTCCAAAATAGTTAATACCGGTTAATTTTTCTGGAGATTGTTCTAATAAATCTAAAATTGTATTTATATGTGCCCCTTTTAAACCATTATAAATTCGATTGGATAATTGTAATTCCTTAATGGAAATATTTTTATATATTTCAATTGGAATGTGACGTTTTTGTGAAACTTGAGACATAGTTGTTAAATTTTGTAAAGCTATTATAGTAGCACGAGCGTTATTTAACAAATTATTAGAACCTAACTGTTTTGCAATTACATTTTTAATACCTGCAACTTCTAATACGGATCTGACTGCTCCACCAGCAACAACTCCAGATCCTTCAAAAGAGGGACGTAAAATTATTTTTGCGGCTCGAAATCGTCCTGATATATTATGAGGTATACTCGATGATTTTGTAATTGGAACCGCTATTAGATTTTTTTTAGCATTATTTTTTGCTTTTTGAAATGCATTAATAACATCCGTCGCTTTTGCTACCCCAATACCCACTTGCCCATTTTCATTGCCAATAACCACAATTGCTCGAAAACATAACCTTTTTCCACCTTTAGTTACTTTTGAAACACGAGTAATTTGTACCAATCGATCTGTTTCCGGAAATTCATTATTAGATTGTGGTGCGGTTTTTAGTTTATTATATTGTTTTAAATCAGTAGTCATAATAAATTAATTCTAATTTTAAGATTTCTTATTAAAAATTTAAACCACCAGCACGGGCTCCATTGGCCAATGCTTTTATTCTACCATGATATATAAAAGGACCGCGATCAAATACAATTTGAGTAATATTTTTTTTTAAACTACGTTCGGCCAATTTTTGTCCAATTAGTTCTGAAACTTGGCAAGTTTTACCATTTGGAATTTCGCATTTAATTTCTGGGTCTAAAGATGAGCATGAAACTAAAGTATGAAATTTTTCGTCATCAATAATTTGTGCATAAATATTTTTATTAGACCGAAAAACCGATAATCTGGGCTTTTCTGAAGTCCCTTGAACGGAACCTCTTAACTTTTCACGTTTTCGTAAATTTTTTTTTGATAATTGCATATTTCTATTTTTTACCTGATTTGCCTGCTTTCCGTTTTACAATTTCATTTTCATACATGATACCTTTACCTTTATACGGTTCAGGCGGCCGCCATGATCTTATTTTGGCAGCAAATAAACCTAAACTCTCTTTATCGCATCCTGTTAAAGTAATATTGGTAGTTTTAATAACTTCAACTGAAATTCCAGAAGGTATCTCAAGCTCAATTCTATGACTATAACCCAAATTTAAAATTAATAGTTTATCTTGTAAATTTGCTCGGTAACCTACTCCAACTAAATTTAAAATAACTTTAAATTGTTCTGAAACACCTCTAATCATATTCCAAATTAAAGTTCGATATAAACCATGTAAGGCTCCAATAGACCTTGTATTAATAGTTCTAGTAAGAATTAAACCTTTTTCCGTTTGACTAATTTCTATTTCTTTTGGAATGGCAAGATTTAATTCTCCAAATTTTCCTTTTACGTTTATTTCTAACCCATTATAAGTAATACCTACACTTGAAGGTACTTTAATAGGTAATTTTCCAATGCGTGACATATAAATTTTTTAATTACCAAATATAACATAGAACTTCACCACCAATACCAAGCTTTTTAGCTTTTTTATTAGTCATTAGACCTTGTGAAGTCGAAATAATTGCAATACCAAAATTACCTAATCTAGTAGGCAATTGTTTTGAGTTTAGATAAACTCGTAAACCTGGTTTACTAACTCGTTGAAGTTTTGAAATAACTGATTCTTTGTCTTTTCCAAAATACTTAAGTGAAATTAGCAAATACTTTTTATAATCTTGACTATAAAATTCAAAGTTTTCAATAAAACCTTCCTCTTTAAGAATTAAAATAATTGCCAAAGACATTTTTGTACTAGGAATTTGAACAATTTGATGTTTAACTGCACTAGCATTTCTTATTCGAGTTAACATATCCGCAATTGTATCTGTTGTCACAAATTTCTCCTTATTTATTGGGTAAAGGGAAAACCTAATTCTTTTAAAAGAGCTAAGCCTTCTAATCTATTTTTTGCTGTTGTAACAATTGTTATATCAAATCCTCGAATTTGATCTACATCTTCATAATTAATTTCAGGAAAAATTAATTGCTCTTTTAATCCAATATTAAGATTCCCGTCTCGATCAAAAGATTTAGATGAAAGTCCACCAAAATCACGAATTTGGGGTAAAGTTATATTTATTAGTTTATCAAGAAATGCGTACATACGTTCACCCCGTAATGTAACTGAAATTCCAAGTTCCATATCTTGACGAATTTTAAAACTAGCAATTGCTTTTTTAGATTTTGTTAATATAGGTTTTTGACCTGTAATTAATGCAAATTCTTCAATATTTTTTTTCAAAATATTGTTATTTTGTGCTGATAAACCTAAACCACGATTAATTTTAATTTTGCTTAATTTAGGAAGTTGGTGTGTATTCTTATAATTAAGTTTTTTAATTAAAGCTGGTATAGCTTTTTCTTTATATAAAATTTTAAGTCTTTGACTCATACAAAAATTCGTCTAATTTTTTATAATTTTTACATTAGAATGATGTATTGGAGCTTCGAATTTTTTAATTTCTCCTATCGCGCCTTGTTTATTTGGTTTAACATGTTTAAATTTAACATTTATTCCTTTTACTAAGATTTTTCCTGTATTAGGAGAAAAACCAATAATTTCGCCTATTTTATCTTTATCAAACCCTTTAATAACTTTGACACTATTTCCAAGTTTTAACTTTGTTTTGAATGGTTTTTTCATTTATAAAACCTCTGGAGCTAATGAAACAATTTTTGAGAAATTTTTATCCCGAATTTCACGTGCAACTGGACCAAAAACACGAGTTCCTCGAGGATTTTTATCTAAATTAACAATGACCGCAGCATTATCATCAAATCGAATAAACATACCATCATTACGACGAATTGTATGTCTTGTGCGAACAATAATGGCACGAACAATATCAGAACGTTTAACGGGCATATTTGGAATTGATTCTTTTACAACAGCAATTATTGTATCACCAACTTTTGCATATTTTTTATTTCCACCTAAGATACGAATACACATAATTTTTCGGGCACCGGTATTATCAGCAACAGTGAGTATAGTTTGAGGATAAATCATAAAGTTTAACCTTAATTAAATGATTCGAAAATAAACAGTTACGCAGATTTAAAAATAACTTTTTTTAATATCCAGCGTTTTCTTTTACTTAATGGCCTACATTCTTGAACTAAAACTTTATCTCCAATATTTGCTTCTCCTTTTTCATCATGAACCAAATATTTTTTTGTTTTAACCATTATTTTTGCATAAATCGGATGTGAATATCGACTTTCAACCTTTATTACAAGGGTTTTCTGCATTGCATTACTAATAACAACGCCTACTTTTTCTTTTACTGGCATTAATTATCCTTTTTTCTTAAATTTTCCAAAAATCTATTAATCATGTATTTTTCTAAAAAATTTGTTTCTAAAAAATATGCTCTAATCAATCTTTCAAATAGGTTATCATTTAAAAGTGGGATACTAGAAAGTATTATTGGCAAATAATATGAAAACTGTCGTAATGTCTTATTATCTAAAAATGAATAAGAACTGGAAAAATTTTTAGTGCCGACTAAACTGCTTCGGACATTAACTCTTTCACGTTTTAATTGAGCAATTTCATGTGATTTAAAAGACTGTCGTGTAGCTTTTTTAAACCGTAAATCAAATAAATTTTTACTTAATTCAATAGTTTCTCCCTCGAATTTATTTGGTAGATCAGATAATTTTGTCATTTAGAGGATCCCTTCTTTCATAATAAATTTTGTTTTAATTGGAAGCTTATAAGCTGCCAACTTCATAGCTGCCTGAGCAACCTCTTTTGAAATACCCCCTATTTCAAATAAAACAGTTCCTGGTTTTATAACAGCCACCCAATAATCTACAGCACCTTTACCAGATCCCATTCTGGATTCAGCAGCTCGGGCAGTTACCGTTTTATCCGGAAAAATATTAATCCATAATTTACCACCCCGTTTAGTATACCGCGTAATTGTCCGACGTGTAGCTTCAATTTGACGTGAGGTTATCCAAGTAGGCTCTAAAGCTTGTAAACCGTAATCTCCAAAAGTAACTTTATTACCTCGGGTAGCTTTTCCTCGCATTCGACCACGATGAAATTTTCTATACTTTGTTCGTTTTGGACTTAACATACTCAATTAGATGGTTACTATATATTTTTTACATAAAATTTACGGATAAGGCTGAAAAATAATTTTTCTTTCTGTTACCGCTCAACTATGTCGTATAATTTTTTAAACTAGGATTCAATAAATTGAATAATTATAATTTCTCAAAATTTAATGCGCTAACCAAACTTTAACACCTAAAATTCCAAAAATAGTATTAGCTTCTTTAAGTGAATAATCTAACTTGACTTTTAATGTATGCAAAGGAACTCGATTTTCTCTAAACCATTCAGTTCGAGCAATTTCAGCACCATTTAAACGACCAGAAACTTGCACTTTAATACCATTAATAGTACTACTATTTTCGACTCTTTGCATTACATTTCGAATTGCAGGCCGAAAAGGTGTTCGGTTTTCTAATTCTTTAACAATTGAATTAGCAAGCAAAGCAGCACTAGTTTCTTCCATAACTTCAATAATATTAATTCTAATTTGCCTATTACTTGGTAAAATTTTTCTAAGATTAGTAGATAAGGTTTTTATTCCAATACCAGTTTGTCCAACTAAAAGGCCAGGTTTATTTGTTTCTAAATTTAATTCAATATGATCCCCTAGACTATTACGATTAATTATAATATTAGAAATTCCTGCTGTTTTTGTTAAAGGATGAAGAAAAGTTCGAATTTTATCATCTTCTTTTAATACAAGAGCATATCGATTCAACTTGCTGAACCATGATGATTTGTGATCTTGTGTTATTCCTAATCTAAATCCTAATGGATGTGTTTTTTGTCCCATAAAAATACTTTATTTTAGATAAAAATTACATTATTGTTTCGAAGCAGCTGATTTAACAACAACAGTAATATGACATGTTGGTTTTAAAATTTTATATGCTCGACCTTTGGCGCGTGGCCGCATTCGTTTTAACTTTGGTCCTTCATTTACAAAAGCAATATCGACAAATAAATTTTTTTTGTCTAAATTGTAATTTGTTTCAGCATTAGCTGCTGCAGAATGAACAACTTGCCATATCGGTGCACACGCTCGATAAGGAAGAAATTCTAATATCATCAATGCTTCTTGATATGACCGACCACGAATTTGCTCTAAAACTCTTCGTACTTTATGTGGAGATATACGAATATACTTAGCGACAGCTTTTGCTGATTGAATTTCAGACATAAAATTTTTCCTTAACGTTTTGCTTTTCTATCTGTTTTAATATGAGATCTAAATGTTCTAGTGGATACAAATTCACCTAATTTATGACCTACTAATTGATCTGAAATAAAGATAGGTATATGTTGCTTTCCATTATAAACAGCAATGGTATGCCCTACCATACTTGGTAATATAGTTGAACTTCGAGACCAAGTCTCAATTATATTTTTTTTACCTGTTTTATTTAAATCATCAATTTTTTTTAATAAATGGTAAGCCACAAAAGGTCCTTTTTTTAATGATCGTGACATTTTAATAATTATAATTTTAATATATTAATACCGAATAATATAAGCATTACTCATTTTTTTATTTGGCCTTGTCTTTACTCCTAATGCAGGTTTACCCCAAGGTGTAGAAGGGCAGTTACGACCTATAGGGGTACGACCTTCACCCCCTCCATGAGGATGATCACAAGGATTCATAACTGAACCACGAACGGTTGGTCGCTTTCCTAACCAACGTGTACGACCAGCTTTTCCACTTTGTACTAAAAAAGCATCGTTATTACTAATTTCTCCTATAGTCGCAAAACATTCTTTTCTAACTAAACGAATCTCTTTTGATGGTAAACGTAGAGTAACATAATTACCTTCTTTGGCTAAAATTTTAGCAAAAGTTCCAGCAGCTCGGACAATTTGTCCCCCTTTATTAGGAATAAATTCAATATTATGTACAGAAGTCCCTAACGGTATTTTATTTAAAGGCAAAGCATTGCCTATTTTAAGAGGCGCTTCAGAACCAGAGCATATTAAATCACCAACGGTTAAATTATTTGGATGTAAAATATACCTCTTTTCTCCATCATTGTAATGAACTAAAGCAATGCGTGCATTTCGATTCGGATCATATTCAATTGAAATAACTTTAGCTTCAATTTTAGGTTTATTACGTCGAAAATCGACTACTCGATAACATCTTTTATGGCCTCCTCCACGGTGTCGAATCGTAATAATACCTCTATTATTACGTCCCTTATTTCGATGATTTTTTCGAATTAAACTAGCTTCCGGCTCATTTTTTGTAATTTCATCAAAAGAAGAAAGAGTGCGATTTCTTGTTCCTGGTGTATATGCTTTATAAAGCCGAATACTCATAAACTTAAATTTTTGAATAATTTTAATTCTCTGCAAATAAACTTATTTTGTCTTTTGGCGAGAGTGTAACAATTACTTTCTTATATTGCGGTTTAGATCCTAAATATTTACCTACGCGTTTTTTTTTCTTCGGCAAATTAGATGTATTAACTTTGATTACTTTAACATCAAATAAAAATTCAATTGTTGTTTTAAGTGTATTTTTATCTGCTTTAAGATCCACAATAAAGCTATATTTATTATTTTCTAAAAGTTGAGTTGTTTTTTCTGTAAGAATCGGATATTTTATCTGGTCAATTGTATTTGAATTATATAAAAATTTAGTCTTCATAAATCTCCTTCAGACTACTTAGTGCAGGTGCAGTTAATAAAATTTGCTTTGCTTTTAATAAACTTAAAGTATTTAAATTTGAAACTAAAATTAATTCAACATTTTTAAAATTTCTTACTGCTAATAATAAAGACGAAGTTTTCTCTGAAACCACTAATAATAATTTTTCAGTCAATGAAATACCACAATTTTTACAAAAATTCTTAAATGCTTTAGTCGTAGAAATTGCAAGAATTTCATCAGATTTGTTAATAATAAAAGTGCTGTTACGTTTGTTATACAGGAGTGTTTGTAAAGATAATTTTCGTTCTTTTTGATTTAATTTACAATTAATCTTTTTAGGTTTTGGACCAAAAACAACCCCCCCTCCTTTCCATAAAGGTGAGCTGCTAGAACCAGCCCTAGCCCGGCCAGTCCCTTTTTGACTCCAGGGTTTACGACCTCCTCCTCGTACTTCACTTCTTGTTTTTGTTGATGCAAGCTGATAATGCAGGTTAATTTGATGGCGTAAAATATCTTTATGAATTAAATATTTACCATTTTTTTCAAGAACATTAAGATTTAATTTTTCCTCTACTTGCAAGCCATCAGGCGTCGTATACGTTACCAATTTTTTAATAGCCATAATTTTATCTATTATTCTATAAAGTCCATAAATAATATTATATTTAAAATATATAGAATTAACTTTACTTACTTTGGAGACTAATTTTATTATTAAAAAGAATTCGGGAGTAATCTAATAATTAATTATTTTGAAGCGGTAATAGTTAATAAATTTCCAGGCTTACCGGGTAAAGAACCTTTAACAACTAAAATATTTTTGCCTCTATCAACTTCTACAATATTTGATTTTTTAACTGTAACATTTTTATTGCCTAATTGACCAGCCATTTTTTTACCAGGTAATACTCTTCCCGGAGTTGTTCCCATACCAATCGAGCCAGGTTCTCGGTGATTTTTTGAACCATGAGTCATAGGACCTCTTGCAAAATTATGACGCTTCTGTAAACCAGAGAATCCTTTCCCTGAACTTTTACCTCGAACATGAATAGATTGACCTGATGAAAATAAATCTACCGTTAATTGTTGTCCTACTTTAAAATCTTCAAGATTATTTACACGAAATTCTTTCAGGTATTTTAATGGTTGAATATATGATTTTTGTAAATGACCAAGTTCGGGTTGTGTCAAGGACTTAGTTTTTACATTACCGTAACCAATTTGAATAGCTGTATAGCCATCTCGGACTACTGTTTTAATTTGTGTTACTATACATGGACCAACTTTTACAACGGTAACCGGTATAATGTTTCCCGATTCATCAAAAATTTGAGTCATACCAATTTTATTTCCTAAGAGCCCTATAGACACAATTAATTCTCCAATTATTTATATATATATATATACTGTATTAAAATAACACATTTAATAAATTTTGAAGTTAATTTATTAATTCAGATAAAGTAAATAACACAATAGATTATTTCAAAATAACTGTCTACACACTGCCATACTATAGTGTTATTTAAAAATAACAAATTTTACTTTAACAATTTTCCAGAGTTTCATATTTAGTAAAAAATTTTAAAATAACAATATATGAAATCTTGATTATTATTTTATTAAAAATTGTTTTTTATGATAGGAAAAGTTGCTGGTATAGATTTAGGAACAACCAATTCTGTAATTTCCGTTTTTGAAGCAGGTAAACCTGTTGTTGTACCAAACGAATATGGTACTCGAACAACTGCATCAATTGTAGCTTATACAAAAAAACAAGAATTGATTGTTGGCCAATTAGCAAAACGACAAAATGTAATGAATCCGGAAAGTACGTTTTTTTCTGTAAAAAGATTTATTGGTCGTAAAGCAAGTGAAGTTACTGAAGAATTAAAACAATTACCTTACAAAATTACTGAAGATGAAAAAGGAAATATTAAATTAAAATGTCCTAACTTTAATACGGAATTTAGCCCAGAAGAAATTTCAGCCCAAATATTACGAAAACTAGTTAATGATGCTAGTACATATATGAAACAATCCATTAAAGAAGCTGTTATTACGGTTCCAGCATATTTTAATGACTCCCAACGCCAAGCAACAAAAGATGCAGGTAAAATCGCAGGTTTAGATGTTTTACGAATTATAAATGAACCAACCGCGGCTTCATTAGCTTATGGCCTAGATAAGAATGTAAACCAAACAATTTTAGTTTTTGATTTAGGAGGAGGGACATTTGATGTCTCTATTTTAGAAGTAGGTGATGGTGTATTTGAAGTATTATCTACATCAGGAGATACAAGTTTAGGGGGAGATGATTTTGATAAAGTTATTGTTAATTGGGTAATTAATGATTTTAAAGAAAAAGAAAAAATCGATCTAGCATCAGACCTTCAAGCTTTACAAAGAATAAATGAAGCATGTGAAAAAGCAAAAATTGAATTGTCTAATGCATTAGAGACTGTTATTAGTTTACCTTTTATTACAGCCGATGAAAGTGGACCAAAACATATTCATACCGTTTTAACGCAAACAAAATTTGAAGAATTAGCGAGTAACTTAATTTCTCGTTGCCGAATCCCTGTTGAAAATGCGCTTAATGATGCAGGGTTAAAAAAAGAACAACTAAATGAAATTGTTTTAGTGGGAGGTTCTACAAGAATTGTAGCAATTCAAAAACTAGTAAAAGAAATAACTAATAAAAAAATAAATCAATCTATTAACCCAGATGAAGTTGTTGCAATTGGTGCTGCAATTCAAGGTGGTATTCTTGCAGGTGAAGTAAGGGATATTTTATTACTTGATGTAACTCCATTATCGTTAGGATTAGAAACATTAGGTGGAATAATGACAAAAGTGATTGCTAGAAATACTACAATTCCAGTTAAAAAATCAGAAATGTTTTCAACGGCAACAGACAATCAAACAAATGTTGAAATTCATGTCTTACAAGGCGAGAGAGAATTGGCTTCTAACAATAAGAGTTTAGGACGATTTCGTTTAGATGGTATTCCACCCGCTCAACGCTCAGTGCCACAAATTAGAGTCACTTTTAATATTGATGGAGATGGAATACTTTCTGTAAAAGCAAAAGAAACGACAACAAATACACAACAATCAATTACAATTCAAGGTGCTTCAACTTTAGATAAAGATGAAGTAGAAAAAATGTTATCACAAGCAGAAGCTTTTGCTAAAGTCGATAAAGAAAAGCGCAAAAATATTGAACTTCAAAACCAAGCAGAATTAATGTGTTATGATATAGAAATGTTGATTGAACGCTATACTTTAAGCCCAGAAATTAAGCAGCAGGCACCCAAAATTATTGAGAAAATCCGTTCGGCAATTGTGGCTAATAATTTTGACAGTTTAGCAAAAAAACTACAAGATTTAGAAGCCATAAAAGCCCAAATTACAACAATTATATATTCAAAAAATGATCCAAACAAATAATGATTTAACTAAGCAATTTTGATCATTGATTGTTTCTATAAAATTATTCTTATTATTGAATCAAGCCATCTGAATTTTTGGCTTGATCAACAATAATACATTCGGTTGTTAAAATCATACTTGCGATTGAAGTTGCATTCTGTAATGCTGATCTAGTCACTTTAGCAGGATCGACAATCCCAAATTCGTACATGTTACCAAATTGATTTTTTGCTGCATTATAACCTACTTCAAAATCTTGTTGCTGAACTTCATCTACAATAACAGCTCCATTTACACCAGCGTTTTCAGCAATCCTTTTTAAAGGAGCAACAATAGAACGTGCGATAATTAAAGCACCTACTAGTTCATCTTCTTTTAAATTATTTTTTGCCCAAGTTGCTAATAGTTGAGAAAGATGGGTAAATGTAGCACCGCCTCCAGGAACAATTCCTTCTTCAACGGCAGCTCTAGTTGCATTTATAGCATCTTCTAAACGTAATTTTTTATCCTTCATTTCTGTTTCAGTTACAGCACCAACTTTAATTATAGCAATTCCTCCAGAAAGCTTAGCAATGCGATCTTGTAATTTTTCTTTTTCATAACTTGTATCAACTACATTTAATTGTTTTCTTAATTGTTCGCACCTTATACTAATAGCTTTTTCTGTACCTTCAGAAATAATAGTTGTTGTATCTTTATTTATTACTATACGTCTAGCCTGTCCTAATAAAGGTAATTGTATATTTTCTAACGTTAAACCTGCATCTTGTGTAATAACTGTACCACCAGTTAAAATCGCAATATCTTCTAGAATCAACTTTCTCAATTCCCCAAAGCCTGGTGATCGAATTGCAACGACATTTATTATTCCACGTAATTTATTCAAAATTAAAGTAGCCAATGCTTCTTTTTCAACATCTTCTGCAATTATTAATAATGGACGTTTTGTCTTTGTTACTTGTTCTAAAATAGGTAACAAATCTTGTTGAACTAATGTAATTCTTTTATCCGTTAACAAAATAAAAGGATTATCATAAGAAACTTCCATTTTTTCCGTATCTGTTATAAAATAGGGCGAAATAAATCCTTTTTCAAGTTTCATTCCTTCCGTAATTTCTAATTCTGTAGAAATTCCTTTGCCTTCTTCTAATGAAATAATACCTTCTTTTCCAACTTTATTTAATGCATCGGCGATTAAATTTCCAATGATATTATCATTTCCAGCGGAAATAGAGGCTACTTGCTGAATTGATTCAATAGCTTCAACAGGTTGAGCAAATTCATTAATTTGTGTTACTAAATACTGTGTTGCCTTTTCAATACCTAATTTAATTGAAATTGGATTTGCACCTGCTGCTACGTTTTTTAAACCTTCTTTAACAATTGCATAAGCTAATACTGTAGCAGTTGTTGTTCCATCACCGGCGACATCATTTGTTTTAGAAGCAGCTTGTCTAATTAAAGATACACCAGTATTTTCTATTGGATCTTCTAAAGTAATTTCTTTTGCTATTGTTACACCATCATTCACAATTTGTGGTGAACCGTATTGTTTCCCTAAAACAACATTTCTTCCTTTTGGCCCTAATGTAACAGAAACAGCTTCAACCATTATTTCCATACCTCGTTCTAAAGCACGCCTAGCATTATCTTGATATAAAATTTTTTTTGCCATAATTTATTTTAAGATTTTTCAAATTTTCGGTTAAATTATTTTAAAACTTTTATATTTATACATAATTTTATTTTTACTTACAATATTAAATAGATAACTTTTAAAAAAAATTTTAAATAGAATACTCTAGCAAATAACAATATTTCAAGATAAAGAATTTATTTTATAAAAAAATTGCAATTTTTTTATAAAACCTTTACGAATTAATAATGTTAATATTAGTATTCTATCTTATACTATAATATAAATCGGGCTTGTAGCTCAGTGGACTAGAGCACGTGGCTACGAACTACGGTGTCAGGGGTTCGAA
>Ga0066599_100000065_pt1 | contig 13838 bp, 11 predicted proteins | sample InisedmetaG_FD_60065 | JGI IMG/M metagenome (GOLD analysis project Ga0066599, IMG submission 60065) | Freshwater pond sediment microbial communities from the University of Edinburgh, under environmental carbon perturbations - Initial sediment | ecosystem: Environmental > Aquatic > Freshwater >...
AAAAAAGGATTAATTAATTTGTCAGCACATCTGAATCATGGGTAGTGATGTTAAACACTATTTCTGACCAGAAAAATTATTACGATAAAAATGCGGAACAATTCGAAGAACGGATTTTCTTTGGACGTGCGAATCGGAATCACCTGAAAAAAATACAAAAAATTTGTGAATTGTTGGATCTAAAAAATAATAATACATCGGAATTTTGTATTTTGGAAATTGGAGCGGGTACTGGATTACATGCACAATATGTAACAAGACAATTTGCCAATGTCCGGTATGTAGGATTAGATATATCAGAAAAAATGCTTTTTCAGGCACAAAAAAAATTTCTGTCAGATAAATTGGATAATTGGAATTTTTTAGTTGGAGACGGAAATCTTTTACCCTTCCGGAATAATTCATTTGATGCAGTCTATATTTCCGGCAGTCTGCACCATTTTCCCGATCCCTTTAATGGTTTTAAAGAGATTTACCGCATTGTCAAGCCTGATGGAACCATTACTGTTATGGAACCTAACTGGTTGTTTCCATTGAATTTTTTACAGGGATGTTTTAATCGGGTTGAACGCAATATCCTCAAAATGAGAAAACGTAATTTCCTGAAATGGGCATCCGAACTGAAATTGTCATCTATTGATATCAAAAATTTTATTTATACGCCGCCACTCTCATTCATCGATGCCAAAATTCTTGACAGAATTGACCAAATACTTGGAAAGATTCCGATTCTTTCATCTCTTTCAATAATGATATATTTATCCGCCAGAAAAATAAATAAAAAAGAAAAAAGATCTCAATAAAATGACATTCTATTCAATAGATTATGTAGTACACATTATTAGAGGGTGGTAGTTATTCAGGTACTTATTACCGGAGGAGCAGGTTTCATTGGATCTCATTTAACTGAGCATTTTTTAAGGGATCCCGAATGTGAAGTTCTGTGTCTTGATAATTTTGATGACTATTACGATCCTCAGATAAAAAAAAGGAATATTGAGCAATTCACCTCGTGCCCCAACTTCACGCTTATCAAGGGGGATATCCGGGATAAAATTCTCCTTAAAAAAATTATGATCGATATTGATTATATTTTTCATGAAGCTGCCCAGGCAGGGGTGAGGATTTCCGTAGAAGACCCGATAAAACCTCATGAAGTGAACGCTACCGGCACCCTGAATCTATTGGACACCGCAAAAGACTCTGACGTGAAAAAGATTATCAATGCCTCCTCCTCATCAGTGTATGGCAAAATAAAATACCTCCCTTTCGATGAGGCACATCCAACTGAACCAGTTTCTCCCTATGGGGTTTCAAAGTTGATGGCTGAGCATTATTGCAGAGTTTTTCAGGAACTTTATGATCTAAAAACGGTTTCATTACGGTATTTTACCGTATATGGTCCATCTATGAGGCCGGATCTGGCAATCCACATATTCATGCATAAGGCTTTACACAATGAACCCATTATCATTTTCGGCGATGGAACGAAAACCCGTGATTTTACGTATATTCAAGATATTGTCCAGGCTAATATCAAGGCAATGAATAAGGGTTCCGGTGAATACAATATTGGGGGAGGATATAATATCAGCGTCCAACAATTAGCCGAAAAAATCAAAGTTATTGCCCGGAGTACATCAAAAATCACCTATGAAAACGCTGTGAAAGGTGATGCCGAGCACACGTCGGCAAATATAAAAAAGGCAGAAAAAGAACTGGGATGGGTCCCAAAAACCACTATTGATGAAGGACTGGAGATCTATAAAAAATGGATTCAACGCTATCAATTATAATTCCTGCTTATAACGAAGAAGATAATATCGAACCTGTTTATCGGGAACTTAAGAGTGTGCTTTCAGAAACAGGTCATCCGTACGAAATTTTATTTATTGATGACGGATCTACCGATCAAACATTCCAGAAAATGAAATCAATACAGACCAAGGATGATTCAGTCAGGATAATTAAATTCAGGAAAAATTTTGGTCAGAGTGCAGCTCTACAAGCCGGCTTTGATTTTGCTACCGGGACCCTCATCATCACCATGGATTCTGACCTTCAGAATGATCCCCATGACATTCCTGCATTGATTACAAAAATGGAACAGGAGGGTTTTGATGTTGTCTGTGGCTGGCGATACAACAGACAGGATTCAGCCTTCAAAAAATTATTTTCGAAGATGGCGAATTCGTTGAGAAAATTTCTCACGAAGGAAACAATTCATGATTCGGGATGTACACTCCGTTCATATAAGAAAGAATGTGTCGAGGATCTGGAACTGTATGGGGAGCTTCACCGGTATATCCCCGCGGTGCTTCAGTGGAAAGGATACCGGGTCGGAGAATTAAAGGTCAATCATCGTGAACGGACGCATGGTTTATCAAAATATACCTGGAAGAGACTGACAAAGGGATTCCTTGATCTTATTGTGATTGCGTTCTGGCAGAAATATTCTGTCCGACCCATGCATATTTTTGGAGGATTCGGCTTTATTTTGGCTATTGTTGGATTTTTTATCAGTATGTACCTTATTTTTGAAAGACTGTTTTTTAACATGGGTCTCACGGAACGTCCTTTGTTTCTTGTCGGGTTCTTTTTGCTGGTAGTAGGTATACAATTCATTGCACTCGGGATCCTGGCAGATATCCTCTTAAAGATCTATCATGGACAAAATGAGCGGAAACCCTACCGTGTCGACAAAATACTGAAATGAATCTCTTATTTATCAATTATGAATGCCCGCCACTTGGCGGGGGTGGAGGAGTGGCATCATTTCAGCTTGCAGAAGAATTAGCGAAAAGACATGATGTTGATTATCTGACGACAGGTTTTAGAAATCTCCCAAAATATGAAATTATTAATGGAGTGCACATTTTCCGTGTTCCTGTTATAAACAGAAAGGAGCTGAGCACGGCTACCTACACTTCCATGCTTTCGTTTGTTCCTGCTGGTTTTCTCAAAGGCATAGGACTCTGTAAAAAAAAGAAGTATGATTGTATCCATGCCCTGTTCGTGGTACCCTCCGGCATCTGCGGCTGGTGGTTATCCCGGCTTTTCAAAATACCTTTGGTGTTAACCGCGCTGGGTGGGGATGTGTATGATCCCAGCAAACGGAACTCTCCCCACACATCAAGCATCCTTAAATTTGTGATCTCGTTTTTATTCAACCACTCTGACAAGAATACCGTGGAATCCGACAACCTCATGGAAATGGTCCTTAAGTACTACTCACCACAACGACCAGTCCATGTTATCCCGTTGGGCTTTTTAAAACCTGTATTTATGCAAAAAAGCCGTGTCGAATTACAGATCCCGGAAGACAGGACAATTTTCATATCTGTCGGAAGGCTGGTGAAAAGAAAAGGATATGTGTATGCAATTCGGGCATTATCGACACTTCCTGCCACTTCTTTTCATTATTACATTATCGGCGACGGCCCTGAAGAGGCAGATCTGAAAAATCTGGCGATCTCACTCGGTCTGGAAAAAAATATTACATTTTTAGGACACGTGCCTGATGAAATAAAATTCCAGTACCTTGCAGTTTCCGACATTTTCCTCCTCCCTTCAATTCATGAAGGATTCGGAATCTGTCTTCTTGAGGCAATGCATTGCGGTCTGCCTATCGTATCAACGAATAACGGTGGGCAAACAGATATATTAAAAGACCGGGTAAATGCACTCCTTGTACCTGCTAATGATAGCGATGCTTTTGCAGGAAAAATACAAGAATTGATGCTGGATAAAATCTTACGAAAGAATATTTCGGAAAATAACATTCGTGATATCAACTACTATTATATTGAAGAAATTGTATCTGACTATGAATTACTTTATGGCAATTTGATAAAAACACGATCCAACGAGGGACTTCATGAAAACTGATGATAAAAAAACCTTGTATTCTCGCTATATTACGACACATTTTGGGAAAATTCACGATAATAATCAGGAATTTCCCGTCCATTACAGGTACTTCAGAAAAAATTATTTAAAGCATTTACCCGTTGATAGAAATGCGAAAATTGTTGATCTGGGTTGCGGGATGGGACATTTCCTCAATTTTTTGGTGAAGGAAGGATATAATAATTATATTGGAATAGATGTCAGCAAAGAGAATATCGAGTTCTGCAAGAAGAATAAATTCAATGTTGTCTTAGGGGATATATTTGAATTTTTAAAAGATAAGGAAGATACCTATGACGTTATCATAATGAATGATATTATCGAACATCTTGAAAAATCTGAAATAATACTCCTCCTGCAGCTAATATTCAACGCACTGCACCATGATGGGCGTTTAATCATCAAAGCACCCAACGCAGCAAATCCGATAATGGCTTCAAGCAGCAGATACGCTGATTTTACTCATGAGCTATTATTTACCGAAGAAAGTATGTCCCAGGTGCTTCGAATTTCTGGTTTTTCACAGATATTCATATATCCTCAGGATTTGTACGTTTTGCATTACAATCCTGTAAATTATCTTGCAAAATTATTTAATTTTTTATTAACCGGGACCTTTCGGATCTTGTTCCGGTTTTATGGAAGAAAAACCACAAAAATATTTACTAAAAATCTTATCGCCTTTGCCATCAAAGATTAATTGTTCAACCTTATAGCTATCCAACCATAGATGCCTAGAATTATAAAATAGAGTATTATTACGATGTGGTAGCAAAAACCGGAAATAATTGCCTGATCCAAAGAAAGTCCAAGGGGGACAAATACCAGAGTCCAGATAGCTTCTGTTGTGCCAAATCCGGCAATTCCCTGAATGGGGAGAACTGTTGTCAATAATATGAATGTCCCTCCCAAAATAACCAATAATATGGATATCTGGAAGTTCATCGCTATCATCAGAAGATAAATAACAAAATAATTGAATCCCCAGATCAGGAGAGAAGATGTCACCAATCCAGCGATACTTTTTTTCATCTGGATTTTATCAAGGCTATCAACGGTCTCGAACCCTTTCCTGATAAGGTAATGCACCCCAGCGTTATTATCCCAGTGCAATCTCTCTGTAGTTTTTTGAACACCAATAACGAATTTTTTCCCTTTGGTAAGTAATAACACAAGCACTATTAACAGAAAAATTGCAAAAAATGCAATTATCCATAATGCATCCATAATAATTTTTGGAATTGCTATTATCAGTACCACAGCGATAAAGAATAAGATAATCAATGCAATAAAATCGAAAATCCTTGCCACGACAAGCGTGGCAACACCATCTCCAATGGTTTTATTGTTCTTTTTTTTTAAAAGGTATACATAGGATAATTCCCCGGTCCGTGCCGGTAAGAGATTATTCATTGCGTTATGCACACATTCAATATTAAAAAGGTCTTTTATACCTACCTCCCTGTTGAGCAGGATATGAAATCGCCATGCACGGAAGAAATAACTGCATGTGTAAAGTAAAAATCCCCCAATAAGGTAAATGGAATTAATATTTTTGAGGGTTTTTATGACATCCCCTTGATTGATTTGAGTTAATAATAATGCGACCAGTACAATGGTTATGAGCACCGTAAAAATTTTTACCAGAGGTTTATAATTCATAATGTCCTTATATGATTTTATTGAGTCTGAACCTAAAAATAACCGTTACATAATTTTCTTTATCATTACAAAAATCTAATGTCCGATTTGGGATTTTTTAAAGAACGAATTTATTCTGTACTCCCCTCATCATTTAGGGATAAATGACTACATTCAATTTTTCCTAACCTCGAAAAACAACGATGAGGGATAGGCGAATTGTGTTCATTTTCGTATTTATTTTTAAATTCCATATCAATCGGAAGTTACAGATTGTATTCATACGAAATCTGCAAGAAAAGTGGATTTATACACAGAAGCGAGATTAAGATTTTTTCGATACTTATGTAAACAGGTATCGAAGAGGATTATGGCGATGAGGAAGACGTGTTAATAATGATAAGGAAAGGAAATACAGAATTTGTTAAAAAAATCCGAAAAATCTTTTGCTATGCTTAATACAAATCATTAATGAATGTAATTTTTCGGATTTTGTAACTTATGAATTAGACCCCGTGAGAATAATTACCAATAAAATGAAAATTGGCCCTACCGTAACTCAAAAAATTTCAGACTATTTACCTGGAGGTAAAAATTTTATATCAAAAAACAGAGCCTTTATAATTTATTTTAATTCCCTGATTTGTGGAATCTTTTTTCTTTTATTAGGTTACGGCTATTATTTTCAGGATTCTAATGTGCTTTCAACACTAAATATATTGAAATATGTTCTCATCCCAATGCTCGGGTTTTCTATTTATGGGGCATATAAATTTAAAAAAGTGAATTATCTATTTCCCATAATTGGTGCATTAATACTGCTATGGTTTATAGGATTTGATTTTGCATATCGTTGGGATGCAATACAACACGTTGCCAGAGCAAAATTTTTTATGAGCCATGATTTTTTTGGGTCTTCAGAACGGAATTCCATTTTATATTTAATTTGGGGATTTATGTTCAGAATTTGGGGAGAATCTGAAATGATCACCCATCTTACAAATATGATCCTTGGTTTTGCTGGAATATGTGGAATCTTTTTTATTGCCAAAGAAATTTACAATGAATTTGTTGGTATTATAGCATTAATTATGAGTCTTACACTACCTGCATTTTTTCTTGTAAATAAATGGGCATATTTAGACATGCCATTTGTTTCATTTGTAGTTCTTACTTTTTTATTTTTGATAAAATACTTAAAAACAAAAAATGAGTTTTTCTTGGTATTAACATTATTATCTGCATTTATCTCCACAGGCATTAAAGAGCCCGGAATTATTATTTTCCCTATTATCGGGATAATACTCTATAGATACAATCGACTTTCAAAATTCAGTTTCGGTGCATTGGTTAGTTCAATGCTAATATCATTATATTATATTTTTTTTACCTTTCTCACAAAACCAAAAATGTCTGTGGTTTTTAATTCCCAATCAGAATTTTCAATTGTTACACCGTTAACTTATGGATATGATGCATTATTCATTTGGGCAGGATCTGCAACTCAGGAAATTTGTCAAATTCTCTACACGGGTTTATTATTTGTGGGAATACTTGCACTATTTCATCAAAACTCAAATAAAATTTTATATTATTCGGTAATTTTTACAGAAATACTGTTATTGTGTGGAATAGCATTTTTTCCATCAACAGAAATATTTTATTTTCCTGTAATTCCTGTAGGAAATTGTTATTTTTATTTAGCTGCGTTTTTTATTTTAATCATTGTTGTCTCTTCACTATACCTGCTGAAAAAAATCAGGTTGAATCTCGAGAACCCTTCGTTAATACTATTATTATGGACAGGTATATTTTTATTATTTTTTTTAATCAATACCAAATTATATGGATATGGTATTAAAGATCCAATAGATGTCCCCGTTTTAGATTTTAGGTATCTCTTACCAGCATTTCCCCCTTTGATAATTTTATTTTCAAAAGGCATCTCAAATATCCTTGATTTTAAAGATCGAAATGTTAAGATTTTGGGATTAATGATTGTATCCCTTTTAATTATTATTAATATTATATTCTCTCTAAATCTTGCATTCTTATTCGCTAATTCTGGGGATACTCATTTAGAGGGTTATAAATATGCACAAAATATTACCCAAAATAATATCATTTATACCCAATGGCCCTTTATTTATTTACCTGAGGGAAATACGTATGATATTGGTAAATATTCCTGGAATAAAGACAATTCTTCCTATAAATCAATATATTCAGATACATTTGAACCAGGAAGCGCAATATTGGGAAGTAGCCATTTTTTTCAAACAAATAAATTCGTAAATCTTAACTTTACTACAATTACATCAAAATCGCTATATTTAGATCCTATCCTCCCACAAACATCTGAAAAAACAATAGATTCTGTGTCAATAGGTATAATCCCCGGTTTTTTACTATCCTTGTCTGATGGGTTCTATGATGGAGAAAATTGGAATTCGGTTACTACCCATTGGATAAGAAATGATTCAAAAATAAAAATTTTGTCTCACAAAAATAGTACTGTGTCATTAACTTTTATCGGACAAAGTTTTTCTCATCCACGAACGCTGAATATTTATGCTAATGGAAATTTTATAACCTCAAAAATTGTATCCACATCTCCGACTCTTATTATGACCGAAATACCATTAAATTCCGGAGAGAACGTCATTTATTTGCACACAGCAGAAACTTGTGAACGACCTGTTGATGCCCCCCTCTTAAAGAGTAATGATCAGCGATGTTTGAGCATCGCGGTACAGAAAATTACAATTACTGATTCAAAAGTTTGATGTATTCTCATATAGTTTAAAGTATCATACAATAAGAGTACATTAATTTCTTAATCATTTTACAAGTTTTAAACGCATGAGGAGACCTAAACTTAAGTATCCTGGTTTTTTGGGATCAAACGATTATATCGGAAAAGTTCAAAAGAGAATATTATCTTTTTTTTTCAATAAAATATTCATCCCTCTGAAAAGAAGGTCTTCTTTTGGGTAAACTTTCTGAAGATCTTCAAAATTTTTATGATTCATTTGAGTTTCGTTTATGCAACCGGACCATTCATTGGACAATATTTTCTCGAACAAGGGTAATTTTTCATCAGTAAATATTTTAAAAAGTTTTATGAAGTAACTTTTCCTTTTTCTGTTCAGTCCAGATTTGAAATCTTTGATTATTTCTTCTGAACAATTCGCATGACGGAGTTTTTGGACAAACTCATCTTCAGAATGCACAAGATGGCCCCAGGGTTCCGGAATAAAATCAAACATATGAGAACCTGTATCACAATAATAGAGCGGATCAAATTGAATGAATGCAAAACCGCCACGTTTTAATACACGCCAGATTTCGAATAATGCATTGCTGGGGTCATGAATATGTTCGAAGGCATTTATACAATAAACAAAATCAAATAATTCATCCTTAAATAGAAGATTCTCAGCATCCATGCGGATGAATTGGCATTTTGAACTATCAAAGGGTTCTTTATTGTTTTGAAAAATTTCGAGTAACTTCTGTTTAAAATTTCCTCCCCATAATGTCTCATAATCCAGAAGATCAACCCCAATCACTTGTGCACCGGCTCTTACGAGAAATCCTGTATGTAACCCGGTTCCTGAACAGATATTAAGGATCCTTTTATTCTCGAATGTAGTATGGAGTCTGATGATCTCATATGTCCGAAAAAATTCTTCTTTATGATATAAAAAATCATCATGTATATCATAATTTTTTAAATTGACCATTACATTACCTCCTTATAAGCTTATTATAGCATTTAAAAACCCGATCCGCGATTTTGTTCCAGGTATAATTTTTGATTACCTTTTGGTACCCTCTCTCTCCGAATTCAACAGAGGTTTTTTTATCAAGTAATCGAACTATGGCGCTATTTAATTCTCTTTTATCGGAACATAATAGTCCATCTCGTTCATCTTCGATTAATGTTGCCACAGGACCACAATTTCTATTGCCAATTACCGGTTTTTTTCGCGACCATGCTTCACAGAACACCATACCGAAACTCTCACTTTCTGACATCATTGCAAAGATATCACATGCATCATATGCATCAGCAAGATCTTCATCTTCAAGTTTACCTAAATATAAAACTAATTTGGACCGAATCGGGATTTTATCATCATCGGGACCAATCATCACAAGGACTAAATCGGGATGATCTGTATGTAATTCTTCAATTGCCTGGATAAGATAATCATAATGTTTGATGGGGGTTTTTCGGGACACTGTTAAAATTATTTCTTTATCCATAAGATGATATTTTTCCCGGAATCTGGATCCATTAATATTTTTATATAAAAAAGTCTCTGTTTCAATTCCTGCACCGATGTTAATGCAGTTAGAACCCAGAGTATCATACACTTCTTTTTTTGAATATGATGTGAGTGCAAAAAAGCAATCAGCGGATTTGAGCATATCGTAATAATGATTCCAGTGATAAAATTCGTCATCGACATGCATGAGAGGAAGCAGTATGAGTGGTTTTTGGAATTTTTTTGCCACCAGTGAATATTTTATCGTATTGAATGGAAACATCTGCGCCAACACGATATCATACTCTGATATGTGTTTTTCCAGCCACCCTTGCATATCAGGGGATCGCGGTCCCCGAAGATAATCAAACATCCAGGAATAGTATTCTGGACGATCACGAGCCCATTGCATCAGAAAAGGAATATATTTTTTTTGTTTATTCAGGAAAAACCGATAATCATGTTCCAGATCGATCGTTTTCTCTCCGGATCGGGTTTCATATCTGATATCAGATACAGCAACTCCCAGTGATCTGAAATCTTTTAACGGATGCCATACGTTTCTGCAATGAATTTTTACCATAACCAGACCTGAAATATCTGGTAACTGAAAAGATATGGGGTCACGTTGAGATATATTCCGGATATTTCGGGACTCATAATGGCCATTTGCTGATACCTCAATATGAGTAAAAATTTTTCTGGGATTATCCAATATAAAACTAATTTTTAAAATATTTACATCATTGACCATAAATGCGGCATCGGACTTGGTCCATCGCATGAAAGAGTCCCCGTGATGTTCAAGGTGATTCCATCCATCTGCGAGCATGCCTCCGGTTTCGACAAATAAATCTTTGAAGATTTTTCTTATTTCAGACGATGATTCCCATTCTTCCCGGTCACGTTGCCTTTGGATCAATTTTTCAAAAATGAATGAAAGGTACCGGTTCTGAGGTTTAACCGGAAATCTGAATACCTGGATACCGTTTATTGTTTCATTTCTGAGAGTATTATCAAATTCAGTCCCGGATTTTATAAACGGTGTTAATGTATGAGTCTGTGTGGTGCAGACATCAATATCGACACCGCGCTTTTTAAGTTCTTCTGAAAGATGCCTAAAATAAAGTTCAGCCCCCCCATAAACGTCTTTTCCGTATCTAAAGGTAATGTGCAACGCTTTCATTATTTCTAAATAATATTAAACGAATAGTGTATTAATGCGTCCTATTCTTGCATTATGCTTCCATCCAGCATTTACTCCACCAAAAAGTGGGGGTGAGGAAAGACTATTTTATGTTTTAATGGGACTCTCGAAATATACTGATGTAACGCTGGTGAGTTTTACCCATCCTAACAAAAACAATACCCTTGAAACAGTGATTCACGCAGAACATTTTAAAGAAATCAGGATTCCGAAGACAAATATTTCTTCGGTTCTTCACCATTTTGTAAATAAATATTCCCCGATTAATGAATGTTCAGCAGTTATTACATCGATTGAAAGCAGATTTAATAAAAATTTTAAAAAATGCATTCAACGTGAATTAAAAAAATCGGAAATTATTATCTATGAATCTCCTTTCCTTTATACGACACCCAATTGGTTTCTCAAGGGAAAAAAAATTGTTTATAATGCATATAATAATGAATTCGAATTGATGAAACCCGAATTTTCGAATTCTGTTCTCGGCAATTTTTTTTTAAAATATGTATATTTCATTGAAGAAAAACTTACTCAACAATGTGACCTGATATTTGTCGTTTCACAAGAGGATAAAAACAGCCTGAGTACAACATATCATGTCAATCAGAAAAAATTTTGTCTTGCACCCAATGGTATCCCTGTTGCAAATTATGATTCAATTTTTTTTAACAGAACCGGATGTAAAAACCCTCCCATTTGCCTGTTTATCGGAAGTTTTCATCCCCCAAATATTGAAGCTGTTACCCAGATTTTCAAAATGTCAGAGCAATTACCAGAAATAGTTTTTATCATAGCAGGAAATGTATCACAGTATTTTACTAACCAGGATGGATTAACAGAACCCTGCGGATTAAATGAATTTCCTTTATTGGGAACTTTAAAAGACATCTGTTTTAGTGATGGTTTTTATACTCCTGAACAATGGGATATTACACCTGTAATCTGGGCAAAACGTGAGTCAAAGATAGTATTATCAGAAAAAGTTGAATATCTGTCAATACAACTTTTTTCACCATACAATCAATCGATTCATGTATCCGGAAAGTCAGGTCATCAGGACTTTTCTCTTGTGTTGGGCTGGAACACACTCAAAATTCCAGTCTCTTCACGAGGGGAAACGATAATTTCACTTACCTGTGAAAAGGAACTTTACGATTCCGGCAGGGCATTGGGAGTCGCAATCAAGACAATTGAATATGGAAAAAACGGAGAAACCTTAACCTTTGATTTAATTAATTCCCGAAACCGGGTCTCAGCTTTTATTAACTCAAAAAATGTGTATCTCCTTGGTCAAATCAGTGAAGAAGAAAAAAGGGAGATTTTCAAAATTTCGGATATCGCCTTAAACCCGATGCTCGGCGGTTCGGGAACAAATATTAAGGTGCTTGGATACCTTTCAGCAGGAATCCCTACTATTACAACACCGATGGGAGCACGCGGTCTGGATTTAATTGATCAGGAACATGCATTGATTTGTGATATTTCAGATTTTCCTCAAAAAATCCACGAACTGCTATCAGATAATCAGTTGGCAGAGTTTTTGAAAAAAAACGGGCGTAAACTTGTTGAAGAGCGATTTGATTGGGATTCTATTGTGAAGAATATGTCAGAAAAAATTGAGGGAATCTGATATGGAAAAAATTCTTGTAGTAAATGATTTTCCCATTTTCCCGATTGTTCACGGGGGAAAAGTCCGGATATTCAATATTTATAAAAATATATCCTCAAAATTCCAGGTAACTTACCTCTGTCTGGGAGATAATCAGAAAATTCAGGATAAAAGGATTTCAGATAACTTTCATGAAATTTCAGTTCCAAAGACGGTATTCTATAAAATAATTATTTTGATTGCGAATATGTTGATACATTCATCTGTTGACGATTTCATCGCATTATTTTTTGCATCTTCCAATTTACAACTAAAAAAAATAATTAAAAAAGAAATTGCTAAGTGTGATATTGTAATTTTTTGTCATCCTTATATGTATCCTGCTGTAGCACCATATCTCCAGAAAAAAATAGTAATTTATGAAGCACTTAATGTCGAATATGCTCTTAAAAAAGATATTCTCCCGAACAGGCCGCTAAAAAACTTAATGCTTCAAAGATTAAAAGAACAGAGTCAGAATCTTCTTCAACGATGCAATCTGTGTATTGCTATGTCTGAAGACGATAAAAAGACTTTTTCCCAGTTCTATGACGTGGCCCCCTCAAAAATCTGTGTTGCTCCAAATGGTGTGGATATAGATTTTTATAATGAGGTTTACCGAATAAGAACGTCCAGAAGAGACCCGTTTATTCCTGTTCCACTGATTCTTTTTTTAGGTAGTGGTCATCCCCCAAACGTTGAAGCAGCATTTCAGATAGTCCAAAATATCGCTCCAAAACTACCAAATATGTATTTTCTCATTGCCGGAAGCGTATGCTGGATGATTCGGAACGAAAAACGAGGGAAAAATGTCGGTCTTGCCTATTTAATCACCGATGAAGAAAAACGGGAACTATTCAGGGTTGCAGATATTGCCCTAAATCCCATGATGAGCGGCTCCGGTACAAATCTGAAAATGCTGGATTATATGGCCGCAGGACTTCCTGTTATTTCAACAACGGTTGGCGCACGGGGAATTAATATTCAGAATCGTATTCAAGCAATCATATGTGATATTGAAGCATTTCCCGATGAAATTTCACATCTGGTAGAAAACCCGGTTGTGTCGGATGCATTATCACTCAATGGACGAAACCTGACCAAGGACCAGTATGACTGGAAGAAAATTGCTGGTTCAATGATCACTTCCATTGAGGAT
>Ga0066599_100000067_pt1 | contig 13759 bp, 18 predicted proteins | sample InisedmetaG_FD_60065 | JGI IMG/M metagenome (GOLD analysis project Ga0066599, IMG submission 60065) | Freshwater pond sediment microbial communities from the University of Edinburgh, under environmental carbon perturbations - Initial sediment | ecosystem: Environmental > Aquatic > Freshwater >...
CTTCGAGTACACGCTGCTGGAGCTGACCGGCAAGAGTGGTGACTACAAGCGGCGGCCCACGCTGGCCAAGCTGTTCGTCGTGCTGCCGTGGATCTCGTTCGACCCGGCACGCAAGGCGGACAAACCCATCGTGGTGCTGGAGGGCCCGGCGGCCAGCTTGGGGAGCGGCATCCGCGACCTGGTGAACGACAAGATCAAGCGGCGCGGCGAGAAGAAGGGCGACCCGGCGGTCACCCCGTGGGCGTTCGGCATGGTGTACAACGGCAAGGCCAAGAAGCCGGCCGACTTCTACAAGGTGACGGCGGTGGATGACACCGACGCGCCCATGGACGAGGAGGCGCGCGCGCTGTTCGACTGCGAGCTGTCCGAGCACGGCATCGACATGGAGACGCTGACGGCGCCCGGCGACAACGACAAGATCCTGGAGTTCCTGGAGCGCGCGTGGGCGTGCACGGACGACGGGCTGTCGTTCTCCGACTTCAAGGAGTTCTACGGCAAGCGGACGGCCAAGTTCGGCAAGGGTGGCGCTCCGGCCGCTGGCAAGGGCAAGGCGGCCGCCCCCGCGGCCAAGCCCAAGGCGGCCAAGCGGGAGGAGCCGGCGGACGAGGAGCCCGCGCAGGACGAGCAGCCGGACGACCAGGCGGCGGCCGAGGCGCCCGAGGGCCAGGCGTGCCCGAAGTGCGGCGAGGCGTTGTCGGACAAGGACCGGTTCTGCCCGGGCTGCGGCGAGAAGGTGGGCCCGGCTGCCAAGGCCAAGCCGCGTCCGGCGGACGAGCAGGACGTGGGGGACACGAAGTGCCCCTTCTGCAAGAAGCTGATGACCCCGACGTCGAAGGGCCGTTGCCGGGAGTGTGGCAAGGTGCTCCCGCGCAAGACGGACGACGGGGTGGTGTGACGCCATGGGACGCACCCGCGGATCGGCGCCCGCCGGGACCGCACCGGCGGGCGCGCCCCGCGCGCCTGGCCTCCCGGCCTTCGTCGCGCGGCTGAAGGACAAGCTGGGGTTCGTGACGGTGGCGGACATCGAGCCGGAGCAGCCGGTGCGAACGCTGTTCACCAGCTACAACCGGGCCACCGGCATCGGCGGGCACCCGCGCCGCCGGCTGGTGTTGATGCACGGCAAGAACCAGAGCGGCAAGAGCGCGCTGGCGCTCGGCATCGCGGAGTCGTTCCGCAGGGTCGGGCACATCCCGGTGCTGTTCGAGACGGAGCACGGGGCGGAGAAGCGGTGGTACAACGAGCTGGCCATGGGCGAGGGCATCCTGCTGGAGCGGCCCGGCACCATGGACGACCTGGTGCGGCAGACGCAGGGGCTGTTCGACATGATGGTGGCCGCCCGGTCGCAGAAGAAGAACCCGCTGAACGCACAGGTGTGCTACTGCTTCATCGTAGACACCATCACGAAGCTGATACCGATGGACATGCTGGCCAAGATCCTGAAGGACGGCATCGGCAAGCAGTTCCCGGGGCAGGCCAACGCGGTCAGTCTGTGGATGAAGATCCTGATTCCGCAGCTCTACAAGCTGGGGAGCACGATGATCCTGGTGACACAGGAGCGCGAGAACCTGGACCCTGGTGGGTACGGGCCCAAGATGAAGATCGCTGGCGGGCAGGCTATCCAGTTCGACACCAGCCTGCGGGTGCACATGACCGGCGCGGAGAAGGTGTACGAGCGTGTGGCCTGCGGTGACGATGATGACGATGACGACGACAAAAAGGCCGGCAAGTTGATGGTGGGGCTGGGCCACTCGTTCCGCATCGAGAAGAACAAGAGCGCCGGCATCAGCGAGGAGTGCGGGACGTTCTACACCAGCAACGGGCGGGGCAGCATGCCGCTCGGGTTCGACCTGGTGCGCGAGGTGGTGGACGAGGCCGACTACCGGGACTGTATCCACACGCGGGAGAAGGTGACGGTGTTGAAGGTGGGCGACGCGAGGGTGCTGGCCAAGGGCGGCAAGGCCGGGTTGATTGCCAAGCTGCAGGCCGAGCCGGAGCTGCGGCAGCAGGTGGCAGACGAGCTGGACAACGGGTGCGCCGGCTGACCGGTAAACCCGGGTTTATTGTGTGAGCGCCATGAGCCGAATCCCCGCATGGGTCATGCTGGTGGCGCGATAGTCCGTGAGGCGACCAGCCCGGGCCAACCGGGCGGGACGTGCCAGCGCGCGTACTGGCCAAACCGGCGAGCGGGTGGAAGGCCCGCATTTCTTTGGAGGGAATCACATGCGCATCCTGTTCGCGACGGACTTCCACCTGGACGCCGCGCCGGCGGGCTACGACCTGTTCAACGACATCGTGGCGGCCATGAACGTGATCGCCATCGAGGCGGGCGCCTGCAACCTGGTCGTGCTGGGCGGCGACCTGTTCCACTGCAAGCGGGCCAACCCGCGCCCGAGCCCGCGCGCCTACGAGGCGGTGCTGAACCTGCTGAACGACATCCCGTGCCCGGTCATCGTGCTGCAGGGCAACCACGACGAGGGCGCGCTGGGCCCGCTGGGCACCGTGCGCTGGCCCAAGATGCAGGCGGACGGCGGCTCGTTGTTCGACCTAGAGGCCGGCACGGTGCTTACGTCGGAAGCGAAGGTGCTGGTGGCCACGCGGCCGGAGGTAGTGGGCTACGATGGGAAGGCGCTGCTGCTGGCGCCCTACATGCCGCAGTCCGCGGCCGAGCTGCCGTTGCCGGAGGTGTACGAGGCTGCGTTCCGGCACGCCAGGGATGAGGGTGTGGTGGCCGCGTTCTGCCACCTGGACGTTCCGGGCGCGCGCGGCCCGGGCGGGTTCGAGCTCCCATGCGGCCCGGCGGCCATCCCGCCGGCGGCCAGGGCGCTGGACGTGCCGATCATGAACGGGCACATCCACGTTCCGCAGGTGGTGGGCAACGTGACGATGGTGGGCAGCCTGGTGCCCGTGGCGTTCGGTGAGGCTGGACAGCGGCGCGTCGCCGTGCTGGAGGTGTGAGCCATGGCCAGGGAGCGCAGCAAGGCGAAGGCGGTGGACGGGCGGGTGCGGTTCGTGGACGTGCCCACGCGGCGGATGCTGGTGTGGGACTACCAGGTGCCGGACGTGGGCGGGGCCGAGCCGTCGGGCCGGCTGGTGGACGATGGGCAACCGATGGGGGTGCAACTGCGCGAGCGCGCGGTGCGCGGCGCGGTGGTGCGGCTGGTGGTGCGGCACCGTAAGGGGCAGGAGAACCGGGCCCGGGAGATCGCGGCGACGATGGCGAGCAGTCTGAAGGACGACGGCGCTGCGTTCGTGCGTCGGCCGGAGTTCGTGCTGGTGGGTGAGCCCGGAGCCGAGCCGCAGAGCATCGCCGGGGAGGCGGCCACGCTGCGCCCGTCGGACCTGTTCAAGCGGTACGCGGCCGGGCTGCCGGGCCCGCAGCAGCACGCGGCCGGCCTGGCGGAGGTGCTGGACACGCTGGCGAAGATGGGTGACGCGGCGGCGCCGCCTGCGGCCGTGCTGCTGGCGTCCATCGACCGGCTGCAGGTGCGGGGGCTCATGGCGTTCGGGCCGCGCGGCGCCGACCTGGTGCTGGGCGAGGGCGTGTACGGCATCGCCGGCAGGTTCGAGGGAGAGGAGGGGTGCAGCAACCGGTCGGGCAAGACGGTGCTGCTGGACGTGGTGGAGATTGCGGCCTACGGCGCCTGCTCGCGCAAGCTGAAGAAGAACGAGCAGATGATCAACGACGCGGCCGACCGCGGGTCCGTGGAGATGGCGTTCACCACGCTGGACGGCGGCAAGTACGTGGTGGCGCGGACGTTCCACGGTTCCGCGCAGACCGCATCGCTGACCTATGCCGGGCGGACGGAGACGCGGTTGACGGTGGTGAACGAGCGGATGGTGAAGCTGCTGGGGGTGGCGCAGAAGGACTTCGTGCGAACCTGTTTCGCGCGCCAGGGCGACCTCGCCGGGCTGCTGGGCGCGGACAACGCGGGGGCCCGCCGGGACATCGCCAGGTGGACGGGGCTGGACGTGTGGGAGCCGGTGAACAAGGACCTGCGGGACCGCGTCACGCGCGCGACCGCGTCGCTGGAGGCCACCCGGGCGGCGCTGGAGCGGCGGATGGAGGTGGTGGCCAATCCACCGCCGGGCTACATCCCCAACCGGGAGAGCGTTGACGAGCTGCGCCGGGCGGTGGAGGCGCTGGCCGGCCGGGTGGCGGCGGTGCAGGAGGTTGCCAAGCGGCGGGCCACGCTGGAGGACAGCATTCGCGGCCGCGAGGAGGAGCTGGAGCAGATGCCCGAGAGCCTGGCCCCGCTGCGCGCCAGGCTGGCGGCCGCGGAGAAGGAGGCGCGCGCGGCCACCGCGGCTGACCAGCGGGCCCGGGAGTCGGTGACCAAGCGCAAGGCCATGCTGGGCGAGGGCAAGCGCGGGGAGTTCAGCGGCATGTGCCCGGTGGACGGGTGCGAGTGCCCGCGCACCGCGGAGATCAACTCCGACCGCAAGCGGCGGGCGGCCGCGCAAGCTGCCTATGAAGCCGCGTGCGATGACGCTGCTGTGGTGGCCAAGCGGCTGAACGGCGCCATGGACGAGGAGCGCCAGGCGCGCCGGGAGCTGGCCGAGGCGGACGCGCTGCTGAAGCGCAAGCCGGCGGTCACGTCGGAGCTGGCCAGGCTGCGGACGGAGATCAAGGCGGTGGCGCCGGGGGACGTGGAGGACGAGGAGCGTAAGCTGGACGAGATGCGCGCCGAGCTGGAGGACGCCATCCGGGCCGGGGAGCGCGTGGCAACCGCCAAGGAGGAGGCGGCCAAGGAGCAAGCGCGGGCGGACACGCTGGAGGTGGAGCTGGAGGCGCTGCGCTGGGCGGCGCGGGCCACCAGCCGCGAGGGCGTGGTGGGCTCGGCCATGCGGGAGAGCATCGAACGCATCCAGGCGGCGACGAACGACGTGCTGGACAAGATGGGTGCGCCGTTGCGGTTGGAGTGGGACGAGGACGGGCAGGGCAAGCTGGCGCCGATGGCGGTGGACGTCAGCGGCCGGCGGGCGCTGGAGCAGGACAGCGGTGGGGGTTGCGACCTGCTGGCCATCGGGGTGCGGGTGGCGCTGTCCAGGATGCTGGGGAGCCCGGTGTTGTTCCTGGACGAGATCGATGGTAGGCTCGACCCCACGAACTTGGCGGCGCTGGGCGACATGCTTCGGAAGCTGGACCAGGCTGGGCTCCGCCAGGTATTCGTTGTCAGCCACCGGCCCGAGATTGCGGAGGGGCTGGGGCAGGGAATCATGGTCACCCGCAACCGGCAGGCCGGGACGAGCGTGGCCGAGGTGGTGTGATGGGCCGGGAGCGGGCAGCGGACGCGGACAAGCCGCGGATCGTGTTCGGCGTTGACCTTGGGCAGAGCTGCGGCAACTGCGCGCTCGCGTTCAACCGCGACGGGTCTGCGGACCGGCTGGAGAGCGGAACCTGGGACTTCAAGGGGCACCACGGCGGGGGCGGTATCCAGGGGCTGCGGATGGAGCGGTTCCTGTCCGACCTCATCGTGCGGCACCGGGCCAAGGCGGTGCGCCTGGCGTTGGCCTACGAGGTGGTGGAGTTCGCGCACAAGAGCTCGGCGGCCGCGCGCGTGTACTACGGCATGATGGCCACGTTGCAGACGGTGTGTGAGAAGCTGGGCGTGCCGCACGACGGCATCCCGCCGGGCACCTTGAAGAAGGGCGTGACCGGGCACGGCAACAGCAGCAAGGAGCAGGTGGCGCTCGTGGTTGGGCGGCTGTTCCAGTTCGAGCCGCGCCGGTGCGGTGTGTGTCGCAAGACGGTCATCCGGGTGTCGGCGACCGGGCGGTGCCCGGGCATCGTGGAGAAGGGCCGGCGCCATGGCCAACCATGCCCGGGGTGGGTTCGGAAGGAAGATGAGAGCGACGCGGTGGGCGCGGCGCTGACCATGGCCCGTCAACTTGGGTGGTGGAATGGGTCGGTGCCGGACGAGCCAGCAGCCTGACCGGCTGCTGTGGTGGATGGTGGACCTGGAGCGCGTGGTCGTGCCGCTGCTGCAGGTGCCGGGGGTGCGGGTGTGGCGCCCATCGCGAGCCCGCTACGTGCTGTTCGACGGGCTGTGGAAGCCCGAGCCGGTGGACCTGCTGCCGGGCTATGCGCTGCTGGGCTCCGCGCTGCCGTGGCGCAGCATCGAGGAGGCGACCGGGGTCTCCCTGCTGCGCGCGCCCGGGGCTGCCCGGCCTGCGCCGTTGCCCTACCTGGCGGTGGCCGAGTTCGAGCGGCTGGAGTCAGAGGACGGCGGCGAGGTGCTGTGGCAGGTGCCGGCCTACCGGGACGGGCAGCGGGTGCTGGTGCGCGAGGACGTCAAGAGCAGCTACTCCGGGATGGGTGGGGAGTTCTGCCACGCGGTGCCGGTGCGTGGCGGGTGGTTCGCGGAGGTGTGCCTGGAGGTGGTGGGCTGCGTGATGCTTCCGCTCGACCACCTGGAGCCGGCCGATGGATAGGACATCGGGGCGGCGGCTCGGGCGGGGTGGCCGGGTGCGCGTGATGCGCGGCGGCCGGCGGTGGCTGCCAGCCGAGCCGCTGGAACAGCAGAACCGGTGGGTGGCCGACGCGGTTGACCCCGAGCAGATGGCAGCGCCGGCCGGGGCCGGGCTGGGCGACGCGGACCTGTGGGGCTGCGTGAACCTGGAAGAGCTGGTGGAGGACGCGCTGCGCTACCTGACGGAGGACGAGGCCAAGCTGTTCCGGCTGGTCTACCACCACCGGCGACGGGCGAGCGACGTGGCGGTGATGCTGAACCTTGGGACGCTGCAGAATGTGAGCCGCCGGGTGCGCCGCGTGGTTGACCTGGTGGCGTACTACTGCCGGCACATGCAGGCCATCCGCACGTTCAACGACCTGCAGGTGGAGAACGGCGGGCCGCTGTCTGAGGAGGACGCGGTCATGTTGTGGGCGTGCGTGGTCCGGCGGATGTCGGTGCTGGCAATTTCGGAGGAGATTGGCTGCGCGCGCCACTCGGTGCACGCGCGGCTGAAGCGCATTCGGCAGACGATCGAGGGGTGCGGGCCGTTCGAGCGGTTGGTTGACGACTACTTCGGCGGGTGCTATTACATGCCCACCAGGAGGGAGCAGGCTATGGAGAAGTGGCGCGCGGACGTGCGGACGAAGGTGCTCGGGCTGGTCGGCCGGGTCTGGTATGTGTGGGGCGGCCAGGACATCCGGAAGTCCATGGTGGCCGACTGCAGCGGCCTGGTGCTGGAGGTGTTCAAGGCGTGCGGGGTGCTGCCGCCGCAGTGGCAGGACATGGGCGCGCGCGCCATCAGCATGCTGTTCCCGGCGGTCAAGGTGCCCAAGCCGGGTGACCTGGCGTTCTACGGCAAGAGCTGGCCGGAGCTCGTGCACGTGATGATCTGCGTGGGGGACGAGACGGGCGGCGGGCTGCAGGTGGGGGACGGGGTGACGATCCCGAACGCGGTGGCCGGTATGACCGGGGGCGACTCCACGTTCAAGAGCGCGGACCACTCCAAGGCGGTGGGCGCCGGGCTGTGGGTGCGCAAGGCGAACTACCGGCGCGACCTGCTCGGCTACCGGGCCGTGTCGCCCAAGGGGATGGACGCATGAGCACGTTCAAGGACCAGATCGGCGCGGTGGCTGGCGGGCGGGCCGACCGGGTGATGTACCTGATGCGCACGCTGGCGGCATGGGCCAACGAGGGCAAGGTGAAGGTCGCGCTGCCCGAGCCGGAGCTGGACGCCATCGTGGAGCGGATGGACCGCTACGAGCGGGGCGACGTGACGGCGGTGCGGCAGGAGGACGTGGACTTCCTGTCGGCGCTGTTCGACCGCGTGGTGGCCGCCTACGCCTGGTCGGATGAGCATCGGGAGCGGCTGGTGCGCGAGCTGGCCGGCATGGGCATCAAGGTGGACCTGGAGAACACGCCGTGAGCGACCGGTGCCCGGGGTGCGGACGGGTGGGCTTGCCGTTGCTGCACGATCCGGACGACGGGAGCCTGCGGTGCCAGGAGTGCTGGGACAAGGAGGAGGCGCGCGTGGTGGCGGGCGGGGAGACGTGCGATGGGTGCGGGCGTGGGAGCGCGTCTGGGGTCGAGGTTCGGAACAACCCGGTGACCGGCGAGGCGCTGTGTTACCACTGCCGGTTGGCGGCACAGGAGGCGGAGATGCAGGAGGAGTCGAAGGTGGTTCGGATGGAGGGCGTGAACACCGCGGTGCCCAACGCGCAGCACAACCCGAGCGACCGGTTGGAGGACATCGTGCCGGCGCCTGGCTACCTGGTGCTGCTGCGGCCGTGGGAGCCTGGCAAGGACGGCGAGATGCTGCACGGCAAGATCGTGGTGCCGGCCGGCGCGGAGGACACCACGAAGCGGGAGTACCCGTCGAACTGCTCCAAGGTGGTGGCGGCCGGGCCCGGGTGCAAGACGCCGGTGGGCTGGTACGTGTTCTTCGCCCAGCGCGCGGAGGCGGAGAAGGCGTGGGCCATGAAGCCGCAGCCGCTGGTCTTCGAGCGGACCGACAAGCTGCCGACGCTGTGGGTGCTGCACGAGTCCTACGTACTCGCCCGCACGCCCCCGCGCGCGTGAGCCGGCCGGTGGGGTATACTGGGCCGGTGGCCGGTTGACACGTTCTAACCAAGGAGGGCGGAACATGGCACGTGAGGGAGCGAAGGCGCAGGCGGTGGCGGGTGCGGTGGGCGCGGGCGCGGAGGCGGTGCTGGTGCGCAGCCAGTCCAGCGTCGAGCTGAAGCGGGACAGCAAGGGGGCGGCCAGCTACACCGTGAAGGCGTACGCGGACACGATGGACGAGGCGCTGGAGCAGGCCATCACCGCGTCCGGCAAGCTGGACGAGAAGGTGCTGGGCGGGCAGCCCGCGGCCAAGGAGTGAGCGCCGTGAGCTGGACGGATGCAGAGGTGCGCCGGGTGCTGCACCACCTGGAGACGGCGCTGTCGGAGATGGCCCGGCTGCGTAAGGCGGTCGAGCGGGCGGTGGAGCTGAGGTACGGAGCGGACGCCAGCCGGCCGCGCGAGCTGACCGAGGGGCCGGCCGCGAAGCCCCAGCGGCAGAAGCCGGTGCATTGCGTCACGTGTGGCGCGGACCGCGCCTGGACTGGGGACGGCAGGTGCGTGGTCTGTGGCCGGCAACTGCTGGCGTAGGTGGCTGCCATGGGACGAGAGCGAACCAACGCACGGCCGCCGAACGCGGCGCCACGCGACAAGAAGGACTACTACCCGACGCCGATGTGGTGCGTGGACGGGCTCGTGCATGCGTTGAAGCGCAGCGAGTGCCTGCGGCGGGACCAGTGGCCGGTGGAGCTGGTGGTGGACATCGGCTCGGGCGACGGGCGCATCGGGAGCGCGGTGGCGTGCGGGTGCGTGGACCTGTATGGATGGGAGATGCCGGAGCTGGTGACCGTGGAGCCGGAGCCGCCGGTCGGGGTGCAGGCGTCCTACATTGGCACGTTCCAGGACTACCTGCGCGAGCCGGGGTTGCGGCTGCCATGGATCGGTAGCCGGACCTTGTTCGTGAGCAACCCGCCGTTCAGCCAGTCGCACGAGATCGTGGAGCTGACGGTGCGGATGCTTCACGAGACGGCGCGCGAGGGCAGCATGGCGTTCTTCCTGCTGCGCATGGACTGGCGCGCGAGCCTGACGGTGGCGCTGGGCCTGTGGGAGAGCCATCCGCCGGCGGTGGAGTTCCCGCTGTCACCGCGCCCGTCGTTCGTGGTGAGCGAGCTGGGCAGTACGACGGATTTCTATAACTACGCATGGCACGGGTGGGCCAAGCAGACGCCGCGGGTGCGCGACCGGTGGAGCTGGCCGGTGGTGGGTCCACACCGCCCGCGGAAGAAGAAGGCGTGACGGATGGGCCGGGAACGCGGCAGCCAGACAACGCAGCCCAGCGTCTACGCGACGCCGCGCGAGGAGTACGTGTGTTCGCCGGAGCGGCCGACCATCACGTCGCTGGCGCTGAAGTGGAAGGGCACCCCGGGCTACAGCGAGGGCAACCTGAAGCTGATGTGCTTCCGCGAGCGGTGGGTCATGATGCGGAAGGAGTTCTGGGAGCACGCGCGCGACCTGGCACAGAAGCGCATCGCGGAGCAGGCGGCCGGTCGCATCGTAGAGGCCAACGACCGGCACATTCAGCTCGGGCGCGGGGTGCAGGCTATCACCGGCCAGCTTGTCCGGGCAGCAATCGAACAGAAGGACGCGACGAATACAGAGCTGGGCCCGGGAGAGCGGCTGCGCGCGGTTGCCAACATGGCGCGGGTCGGGGTGGACATCGAGCGCAAGGGGCTGGGGCTCGCGGACCAGGTGGTGTACGTGGAGGCGGTGCGGGAGATCACGCGCACGATGCTGGTCGTCATCGCCCGCTACGTGACCGACCCGGACATCTATGGCAACATCGTGCACGACCTACAGGCGGAGGCCAGCAAGGCTGAGTCTGGGACTGCTGATGGGTTGCTTGCGATCCAGCCACTAGAGCCGTCTGGGACTGACCCCCAATAAACCCGGGTTTAGGAGTCTGCATGCTGCCGCGCACCGTGTTTTCTGTTGACCTCTCGGTGCTGGATCTGCACGACCGCCGCGAGTTGCTACTCCAAGTACGGACGTGGCCGGACGTGCAGGGGGCAGGGTTCCAACCGGACAGCCGCGGGCGGGTGCTTGATGTGCGGTGCCGCAGGGTGTCCGACGTGGGCCCGATGCGTGCTGCCATCCGACGAGCCATGGACAGCGGCACCGGCGCGTTCTGGGACCGGGTCTACCGGGCGCAGGGCATGGCGTGGTTCGATAGCGACGAGTACATGGGCGAGGGTGGCACGGTGGACCGGGTGGCGGACGTGGTGCGTGGGTACTTGGGGACGGCCATGGCGCTGCGAAGCGGGCCGGCGGGGGTGGCGTTGCTGGACGTTGGTTGCGGGCCGTGTGCGCTGCCGGTGGCGCTGCGTGACTACACGCGCGGCGGGTGGGGTGTGGACCGGCTGATGTACTACGGCTGCGATCTGAGCCCGGCTGCGCTGGCGCTCGGGCACCAGCGGCTCGCGGAGAAGGAGCCCGGGTTCCCCTGGTGGTTGACGGCGCGCTCGTTCCAGTCGCTGGTGCGGCAGTTCAACCTGGTGGTGGCGATGCACGTGCTAGAGCATGCGGAGGACCCGGTGGCGTTCTGCCGTGGCCTGCGGATGGCCTGTCTACCTGGTGGGCTGGTGGTGGTAGCCGGGCGTCTGCTCGGGGACGCACCGCCGCAGCACCCGAAGTACCGGCAGAACCGGTTCGGGCAGGACGAGCTGCGGTGGGTGGTGTGTGGCGGCGGGACGGCCGAGCCCGGGGTGAGCTCGCTGCACGTGCTGTCCCAGAGCTCGCCAGGCGGCGACCCCGGTAGCGTGGTTCTGGTGGCCGGGTAGCTTGACCTGGCGCTGGAGCTGGGGTAAGGTAGCCGGAACGTGGAGGGGTTCTTGATGGCAGGTGCGAAGGTGGTTCGGATCACGGCCAGGTTCCACTGCCTGGTGCCGGTGCATGTTGCGCCGGATGGGGTGCGTGCGATGGAGTGCGCGAAGGCCACGGTGCGCGGTGGCAACCTAGACCGCTACGACACGTTCGCTGCGTTCTACCACGGCACTGACCGGGTCGTCGGCGCAACCGGGGTGCCCGAGCAGATGCACGTGGTGGAAGTGGTAGCGGACAAGAGGTGTGACTCATGATCTACCGGCTGGTGTACTCTCGGCTGTTCGATGCTGCCCACCATCTTCCAGCACATCCCGGCAAGTGCCGCAACCTACACGGACACACCTGGAAGGTGCGGGTGACTATCGAGACAGACCGGCTCAACGATGCAGCCATGGTGCTGGACTTCGGAACTCTCAAGGCCATCATTGACGGGCTGGACCATGGGCTGTTGAACGACAAGCTGGACGTGCCAACCGCGGAGAACCTGGCAGGTTACGTTCGCAGCCGGGTCTTGGAGGCGCTGGTGGGCCAGTCTGACGGCAACCCGGTGGTGGCGGTGGCGGTGTGGGAGAGCCGACATTCCATGATCGAGGCGCGCGGGTGATGGTCTACCAGGTCACCGAGGTGTTTTCTTCGTTGCAGGGTGAGGGCAGCCGGACCGGCCGCCCCACCGTGTTCGTCCGGCTGGCGGGGTGCAACCTGGCGTGCCCGTGGTGCGATACCGACCACCGGGTTCGCGAACAACTTGATGCCGAGCAGCTTGCATACGTTGCGGCCGCCGGTGGGGCCGGGTGGGTGTGCATCACCGGCGGGGAGCCGCTGGTGCAGGACATCGGGGTGCTGGTGGCCAAGTTACACGCGCGGCAACGGCTGGTGCAGGTGGAGACGAACGGCACCCTGCTGTCGCAGCACCCGGAGCGGTGGAGCCAGGTGGACCTTCTGACGGTGAGTCCTAAGTACCGGGAGCGGCCCCAGGACATGGAAGCGGCGGTGCAGGTGGTGACGGCAACCCGCATTCTGCGCGACACGGAGTTCAAACTGGTGGTGGGCGCGGTGGGTGGTGACGGGCTGGATGCGGCAATCGACTGCGTCCAGGCGTGCCACATGCCGGTCTATTTGCAGCCCGAGAGTCAGAACCCGGAGGCGGTGAAGCGATGTGTCAGCATTGTTCAGAGCAGGGGCAGCGAGCGGGTGAGGCTGAGCTTGCAGACGCAGAAGCTGCTCGGGATACAGTAGAGCTGCTTCTGCGGCAGATCGGTGAAGACCCGGCCCGTGAGGGGCTGCGTGATACCCCGGCGCGGGTGGTGCGGTCGTGGGGCCGGTTGTATGGCGGCTACCAGGTGGACCCGAAGACGGTGCTGGCAACTTCGTTCTGTGAGAAGTGCGACGAAATGGTGGTGCTGCGGGACATCGAGTTTTACAGTACGTGCGAGCACCACATGCTTCCCTTCTTCGGCCGGGCGGCGGTGGGCTACATTCCGAACGGCAAGGTGGTGGGCATTTCCAAGCTGGCGCGCCTGGTGGAGTGTTTCAGCCGGCGGTTGCAGATCCAAGAGCGGCTGACCCGCCAGATCGCAGACGCCATCCAGGAATGTCTGAACCCGCTAGGGGTGGCGGTGGTCATGCGCGCGCAGCACCTGTGCATGGTGGCGCGCGGGGTGGAGAAGCAGAACAGCGCGATGATGACGAGCTCGATGCTGGGTGCGTTCCGGGATGCGGACTCGGCCGCGCGGCGCGAGTTCCTGTCCTTGATCAAGGGGTGAACCATGGGACGCGAACGTGCAGAGCCGCAGCCTGTTCGTCAGCCGGTGGCCACGTTGAACATGCAGCGGGTGAGCATGAAGGTGCTGGTGGACGCGCCGTACAACCCGCGCGTCATGGACGACCAGGCGCGCGCGGGGTTGGCGGAGTCGTTGGACCACTACGGCTATCTGCAGCCCATCGTCTGGAACAAGCGGACGGGGCACGTGGTGGGTGGGCACCAGCGCAAGCACAAGCTGGCGGAGGATGGGGTGCAAGAAGTGGATGTGGTGGTGGTGGACATGGACGAGGCCGCGGAGAAGGCGCTCAACATCGCGCTCAACAGCCAGTTCATCACCGGCCAGTGGGACTACGAGAAGCTGGGGGCGTTGGTCAAGGGGATGGAGGATTCGCTGCGGGCGGTGACGTTCCTGGCACCGCACGATCTGGACGTGCTGACCAACGTGGACTTCAACCCGGCGCAGGCTCTGGCTGACTTGGGTGAGGAGACGCCGAAGGGTGGGACCAAGTTCGTGGTGACGTGTCCGAAGTGTGGCCATGAGTTCGAGAAATGACGACGGTCTACCTGGGTATTGATCCAAGCTGGGCAAAGCGGCGGCTCGTGTGTGTGT
>Ga0066599_100000069_pt1 | contig 13674 bp, 9 predicted proteins | sample InisedmetaG_FD_60065 | JGI IMG/M metagenome (GOLD analysis project Ga0066599, IMG submission 60065) | Freshwater pond sediment microbial communities from the University of Edinburgh, under environmental carbon perturbations - Initial sediment | ecosystem: Environmental > Aquatic > Freshwater >...
TCGTCGGCCCAGGCGACAGACCGACAGGCCGCCTCAAGCATGTCGGCAACGTTCGCGCAACAGATCACGACGGATACCCGCGGCATGCCCTGTCTCCTCGATGAATCCGATTCCCCGATCCTCGCTTATCCGTCGAACACGCTCGCGGCGGCGGCCCGGCGGCGGAAAATTTTGTGGAACATCCAGCCGAGGAACGCCAGCGCCACGACCGGCTTGAGCCAGATCTTGGTCAGCGGCCAGATGGGGTTCCCCATTCCGGCATTTCCGAGCGCCAACGCCAGTGCCGCCAGCATCCAGCCCACCCGGGAGGATTCCACCGCCACGAGTCGTGCCGCCAGGACCGCCATGGCGGGCGCGAGGATAACATAACTATTGGTCTCCGTGCGCGGGTTGAAGAGCATGAGGTACCCCGCGGAGAGGCCCAGGAGCGTCAGCACGCGGTGGGGTTCCCCCAATCGCCGAGAGCCGATCCACCACGCGGCCAGGATCACCCCCCCCGCCGCTACCCGGAGCACAAACCACACGCCGGGGTCCAGGGGCCAGCCCAGGACGCGGAGGAGGCCTGCCAGATCCTCGAACCGAAGCTCTTCCGACGGCGCCAGCAAGAGCAGTTGGCGAAACCAGGCATGATACGATCCCGCAACCGTCGGCCAGGCGTCGAATGCCAGCGGGGCCAGGGCGGTCAGCGCTATTCCGCCGAGGAGCCACGGGACCACGGTGCCGTCAGTCGCCGCCACCAGCAGGGCCATCACCACGGCGATCGGCTTGGCGATCAGCCCCACGGTCAGCCAACCGGCCACTGCCCAGTTCCGATGACGCACGAGATCGACCGCCGCGTGACCCATGGCGCCGGCCAGCAGGAGATTTGATTGCCCGTTCATGACGGTACCGAGTGCAACCGGCGCCGCCAGGATGGACACCAGCAGGAAGAGATCCGTCCGACCTGACTGGGCCACCGTGGCGAGCCGGCGCAACGCGCTGACAAACACCCCCATCTGGAGGAGGCGCCACAGGGTGTCACCGGCCGCTTTGGGCAGCTGCGCGAAGGGCGAGAACAGGATGGCAAACTGGGGGAGATAGTTCATCTCCCCCTCACGCTGAGGATAGATGTCGCGCCCGGCGAGCCAGTTTTGCGACGCGGTGCGATAGGCCACGGTGACCGAACGAAAGTCCGGCTTGGCGATCGTCACGGCCGTGAAGGCGAGGAACACGATGGCCCACGCCGCCCATGCGACCCGGACGCGTCGTTGATCGACCAGCCACCTCACCCATCGGTGTCCCACGACGATCTCCTCTCCCCATCACCGGGGACGCGTTCTTATCATAGCTCTTTCTCCCTTGCAAGACCACACACCCCGTGATAAGAACTCGCCGGTCGCCGCAATCATCAAGGAGTCAGGCAGTCCATGTCCGCCATCGTCATCATCCCCACCTACAATGAGCGCGACAATCTCCGTCCGCTGACGGAGCGCCTGTTGGCGCTGGGCCTGTCCCTCGACATCCTGTTTGTGGATGACGGATCGCCGGATGGGACCGGTGACGTGGCTGACCAATTGGCGCAAGCGCACCCGGAGGTGTCCGTCGTCCATCGCGCCGGGAAACTCGGATACGCGAGCGCGGTCATCGAGGGATTTCGCGCGGCCCTCAAAGGGGACTACGACTGGATTCTCCAGATGGATGCCGACTTGTCGCACGATCCGGCGGCGATTCCCGCCATGCTGCAGGCGGCGACCGATCACGACCTCGTACTCGGGTCCCGCTACATCGGCGGGGTCAGAGTCATCGACTGGGAGATCGGCCGGGTGTTGCTGAGTTGGTTCGCCAATGGGTACGTCCGAGCCATCACGGGGATCCCGGCTCACGACATCACCACGGGATTTCGCTGTTATCGCCGCGCGATGGTCGAATCGTTGGACCTGGGTCAGATGCGGGCCAACGGGTACGCATTCCAGGTTGAGTTGGCGTATCAGGTCTGGAAATCCGGCGGACGTTTGTGTGAGGCGCCAATCGTTTTTTTCGGCCGCCAACGCGGCATGTCGAAGATGTCAAAACGGATCATACTGGAGGCCGCGCTCCTCCCCTGGCGTCTGCGTCTCAGTCGAGGCCATCGTTTTCGCCGAACCACGCAACGCTAACGCCCCACCTCGCAAGTCCGCGGAGAACGCCAAGAGCCCACGAACTTGCCCCGCCCTCTCCACGCCTGCGGTGGTGCTACCGCGCCACGCCCCGGTCCCTTTGCCGCATCCGAAAAACCAGCCAACTGAGAAGCGCGGCTCCCTGCAAGGGCCAGAAGAACGGGACCATGCGCGGCATCCAGGGGCCCTTCCACCACATGAGCGCCGCCATCACCAACCCCCAGGCGCTCAGGATGATGAAGTCGACGTAGTACCCCGGCCGCTCGCGCAGAAAAAGAGCCGTGAGGAAATATGCGGGAGCCAGCAGCGGGACAAACCACCGGATGGATGCCGCCAGCCCGGAGGAATTCGTGGATCCGACCGCATACACCAGCCACGTCCCGACCGACCACGCCAGGGCGCAGAGCATCTCGGGGAGTTCTCGTGGGCGTCGCCGGATCAGAAAGACCAGGGCCGGGAGCGTCAGGAACAGCGGGAGATTGTGACCAAAGAAGCCCCGCTTTCCGAACAGCAGCGAGGCGGCGTAGAGGAGGAAGCTCCCGACATTGGCATGATTCCACATGCCGGTCATGTTCTGCGACGTGAACCCACCGCCCGCCGCCGCCAGATGCGCCGGGACGGCATTGGCGGGGCGCAAGGTGCCTCCGATGGCGTAATTCACGGCATGATGCAAGACGATCCATGGAAGCGCCGCCAGCAGGCACAACGCGATGGGCCTGAACGCGCGGACCCGATAGGCGATCAGGAGCATGGTGGCCGACAAGATCGCCGGCCCGGCCCCGAGATCGATCGAGTATGCCAGTCCCGCCAGGCTTCCGATCCCGACCAGGCGCCACCAGGAGAGACGCCCGGCGCGCACATCGTCGGCCAACCCGACCAGACAGACCAACAACGGGGCGGTCACCCCCAACAGTAGGATGTGGTTATTGACGTGACGCGCGTACGGTAGAGCGACCGTCGCCAGGCCGAGGCTTGCCGCGAGTCCCAGCCGGACGACCGGCGGAAGCCGCAAGAGGCGGCCAAGCCGGAGCACCGACCAGGCTGCCACCAGATAGGCGAGGCCCGAGGTTCCCACCGTCATCAGGTAACAAAAGAGATCCGGTCGCTCCCGGGCGGTCAGCCCCGTCACCCACTGCAGCCCCTGGTACAGACCGGCCATCAGCAGGGCCGGCACCGGGGATTTGTCCGAATAGAAGTGGCCCTGAACATACAGCCGATCCAGCGTCCCTTGCTCCTGGAGCGGGTCACCGGCCGGATAGGGTCCGGGGTCATCCGGGTGCTGCCGTCGAGGCACCTGCACGAAAATGGAGCGGTCAATCACCAGCGTGCCATGGTCCACCAGGCTCTCGACCGTGGCGAGCCGGCTTCCGTCGTTCCAGCCGCCCGCGTAGGGACGCGCGCTGACGAGTGCGACGACCGCGGCCGCGGCCAGGACGCACCAGGTGGCCCATCGGTACTCCCCATCGCCGCTCGGCGATCGTTCACTCATGGTGCGCGCTCCTCTAGGCTGGTCCCGGTTTCGCGGGGGAAGTTCTCAATGAGACACGTCGTGGTGCGCGCCACGGGCGGGTCAGGCGCGCACCAGTTCCAGGATGATGGTGCGACCCACCAGCACCGATAGCGAATTGAGCCGTGCCACGTGCCCCCGGTTCTCGGCATACACCGCCGGCTCCTTGCGCCGCGCCCGCGCCGTCGCGAGCCACGAGACCAGCGCCACCAGCGGCCAGAGGAGGAGCGCCGCCGTCGAGCCCGACTTGACCCGGTCGATGTGGAGCCCCTCCACACGGAAGCCCGCCTTCTCCGCCATGTAGCTGAGGAAGTAGAGCGAGACCGGGTGGATGTGTCCGCCCAGGAGCTGCGGCTCCTCGAAGCGAAGCGGCAGCGGCCCGAAGAGCTCCGGGAAGCCGGTGAGCAGCGTGCGGAGGCGGGAGGTGAGGTTGAGAACGTTGGGCGTGGTGACGATGAAGTGCCCGGCCGGCCGGAGCACGCGGTGCACCTCGCGCAGGAACCGGAACTGGTCCTCGAGGTGCTCTATGACCTCCACCGAGTAGGCCAGGTCCACGCTGCCGTCGGGCAACGGCAGGCCGCCGTCGAGGTCGATGCCACGGCAGGGCACCTCCGAGACGCGGAAGTTCTCGGGGAACAGATCGCAGGCCTCCAGCCGTGCCGGGTGGCCGCCCTCGACGATGGCGGCGTGGACGCGTCGCGCCAGGTAGCCCTCGCCGGCGCCGATGTCGAGCACCCTGGCGGCCGCGGCGAGGCGCGGGCGCAGCAGCGCGAGGACCTTCGCGTTGGTCGTCGGCAGCGAGTAGGAGACCGCAGCGCCGCCCCCCTCGCGCCTGTGCTCAACCGGGGTGTCGCGCTCCACTATGAGCCCCTCCGCTCTTCGAAGCAACGCCGGCTACCCCGGCACGCCAACGGTTCCCCTGAGGGCACGGGCCCCTCGGCGATCGATCGCTCATGGGGCACGCTTTTCCATGCCGGAACCGGTTTCGCGGGGAAAGTCATAGATGAGAAACGTCGTGGTGCGTGCCACGGGCGGGCGCGCACGAAGGAAGGCGAACCGGCGTCGCCGCTCCTCCGACTGGTATGCTCCGTAGAGTTCGGTCGTGCCCACCGCCAGGTAGCGGCCCTGCACTCGCGCCGCCAGATCCTCGGGCCCGGCGATGGGAGGCAACACGTGCAACGGCAATTCTCGAACCGGCAGTTGCTTCAGGGCGGGATCGGTCCCGAAGTACCACACATCGACGGGCGGGCCGCCGTGGGATCGTTGCCATCGCGCCAGCTCCGGAAGCCCCTGGCCCCAGTCGTAGTTCGAGTCGCTCAGATGGAGATACCCGTTTTCGGTGCCCCCCCACAGCTCGTTGGCGTAGCAGAGGCCGTGGGGCCATACCAGGGTGGACGCGGCAACCGTCCAGACGACCCCGGCAACGGCCCCGGAGGCGAGGAGGCGTCGCCGCCACCCCGGGCCCAGCTCTCGACATGCCGTCGCGATCGACGCGGCCACCCCCACGAGGCCCAGCCCCACCATGGGCAGGACCATCCGCACGCCGATTTGCACCCGGGTGGTGAGGCTGAAGACCAGGAGCACGAGGGCGGCCAGCACAGCCCAGTTCCGGAGTGCGCGCGGGTGGATCGCGGCAACCGCCAGGGGAAGCAACAGCGCGGTGAGCGTCATCTTGATACTCAGGGCCACCGGGAAATAATACCAGAACGCGCGCGGCCGCACTTCCCCAAGCAGGAACACGGAGTGTCCTCGTATGTTGTGCTGGATCTGCTTCACCAACCCCTGTCCCGCATTCGTAAAGATTTGCAAGTGCTCGGCGATCCAACGCGTCGTCTGGCCGGTCGGGCCGTCGGGCAAGGATTGCGCCCACGCCACGAACGATGGCTCGGCGCTCCAATCGCTGCCGCAGTACACAAACACCAGCACCAGGCCAAGGCCCATGATCCGCACCAGGTCCCGGCGGAACGGCCGCAATTGCCGCCACGCGTGCCGGAGGCGCTCCCACGGCGACCGGGTGACGACGCCCGACCGGAACGCCCCGGCCCGCGCAAGCCGCTCGACCTCGATGACCACGAGGCACAGCGGACCGAAGACCAGGCCGGAGGCCTTCGCCAGCACGGCAGCCGCGTACCAGACGGCGGGAATCGCAACGCGCCGCCACCACCCTGCCTCGCGTCCGACGGCACCGTGATACACCAGTGCCATCAGACAGGCCGTCACGGCGATATCCGTGGTGGCCAGACTGGCGTGGCCCAGCAAGCTCGGTTCGGCCGCGAGCAGCACGATCGCCAGCCGCCCTCCCCATGGCCCGCCCAGCAGGCGCCCCACCAGCCATCCGTATCCCAGCAGCAGCCACCAAAACACCAGGGTCCCGACTCGTGCCACCACGAGCACGCGATCGAAATCGCCGACCAGATCGAAACGAAACCCTCCCCATCGCTCCCACAGGTACAGCGGGAAGGTGGTCAAGTCCACCGCCAGGGGCATGGTGCCCTTGCTCAGGAGCCGGGCATGGCTTCCGGTCCGCCAGAACTCGAGACCCTGCGCAAGATAGAAGGGCTCGTCGAACGTCGCGCCCAGTTGGTTGGCGGCCGTCACGCACCAGGCTGACGAAACGCCGACGACGATCAGCAACCACAGCGCGTCCAGGGTCCAGTCGCGTCCGCGGGTGATCGGCGGCGTCACCGGGGCGAAGGGCGTCACGACCCGGCCTCCCTGCCGTGATCGGACCCGGACGACCGCCGGCCTCCCACGACGCCATCGTACACCGCGCGGGTCTGTCGGGCTTCGCTGTCCAGCGAAAACAGCTCTCGGGCGCGAGTCCGGCCGGCCGCCCCCATCGCCCTGGCCAAGACAGGGTCCTTGAGCACGGCGACCACGGCCTCGGCGAGTCGCCCGGGGTCACGAGGCGGCACGACCAGGCCAGTTTCCCCGTGGCGGACGGCCTCGGGAATCCCCCCGACGGCGGTGGCGATCACCGGCCTCCCCGCGGCCATCGCCTCGAGGACCGTCAGCGGAAGCCCTTCGGTATGCGAGGGCAGGACGAACGCGTCCATCGCATCGAGGAATCGCGGGACATCCTTCTGGGGACCGGCCAGGACCAGTCGATCCCGCACCGCTCGACGCTCGGCGAGCGCCAGGAACTGGCGATAATACCGTCGCCGGGGCGCCCCCCCGATCACCAGGCACCGCACGGCCGGAAACTGGCGGACAATGAGCGCCAGAGCCTCTACCAAGTCGTCGTATCCCTTGTGCGGAAGGATGTGGGCGACAATACCGATCACCGGGTCGTCGGCCGAAATGGCGAACTGTTCTCGCAGGCCGCGTCGCTCGGCGTCGTCGCGGTCCCTGCCGTGTGCCACGCCGGACCGGATCGTCGTGACGCGGTCTGCCGGAACGCCGCCGTCCGCCAGGTTCCGCGCGACGGCATCCGAGACGGCGATTAGCGCATCCGGCCGCTGCAGCCGATACTGCCGGATCTTTTCCGGCGAGACCTGTTCTCGGACCGTGGCCACGCAGGGGACCCCGGCCCACCGCGAGACGAGGTGCCCGAACGGTGCCGAACGAAAATTGTTCACGTGAACGAGATCCACGGGTTTCCCGGCCAGGGCGCTGCGAAGTCGCGCCAGAAAAACCGGGAGGACGCAGAGCGACAGCCCGTGCCGCCATCGGGGCACCGTGAGCGTGACGGCCGGAATCCCGCGAGCGGCAAGCCATTGACGGCCACTGTCGCCCCGCGGCCAGACCGCGATGGGGGCGACCCCCACGGCCCCGATCGCTTCGACCAGGCGGAGGAGGGCCCACTCCGCGCCTCCCATCTGACTGAACGCGTGGAGGTAGAGAACCCTGATCGGCCGTGAGGTGGAGCCGATCGTCCCACGATTCAACGTGACGGGCGTCTGCTGGGTCAATTCCTGACTCGCCATCTCAAGGATCACCGCCCTGAGCATCCCGACGACCTGCGGTCGAGCGGGACAGGCTCCTCCCGTGCAGACGGGAGGTCCCTGCGCGCAACTGGGTACCGGTCAAGACCGCCCGCTGGTGAGGGGCACCTCGGACTGTGGGACATGCGACGCGGCTGTCCCCAACTCCGCGTACAGGTGAAGATGGCGGGCCGCGATGGCGTCCCAGCCGAAGCCTGCCGCGACCGCTTGCGCCCGCGCGCCGCAGGTGTCCATTTGCACCGGGTTCCGCAACGCGGCCTCCAGCTGCGCGGCGAGCGCTTCCGGGGATTCCGGCGGGACCAGGAATCCGGTCTGTCCGTCCGAAATCACGTCGTTCATCCCGACCAATTGGCTAGCGATCACGGGTCGGCCTGCGGCAAAACCCTCCAACACCACCAGGGGCATCCCCTCCCACAGGCGAGACGGCACAACCAGGCAGCTGGCGTTTTGCAGCAGATAGCGTTTCCTCTCACCGGAAACGAGACCCACGAACCGCACACGCTGCGTGAGGTTCAGGTCGGCAGTCAACTGTTCGAGTGTGCCTCGCTCCGGCCCGTCCCCCGCCAACACGAGTTCAACCCCCTCGCCGGCCGCCACCCGGGAAAGCGCATGCAGGATCAGGTCGGCCCCCTTTCGATGTGCCAGGCGGCCGAGAAACAACAGGTAGCGACCAGGTCGGATGGAGGCATCAAGGTCCGCGGGCCGGGCGACGCGGTCCCGAAGGCTGCCAACCTCCACCCCGTTGGGCAGCAGAACGATTTTCGCCGCCGCGTCCGGCAAGAGCTTCACATAGGCATCGCGTATTGCGCGGCTGATGGCAATCAGGCAGGACGCGTTCGCAAGGGCCATGACGTGGGCTGCGCGAACCCCAGGCCGGCCGAGCCGCGGCCCTCCCCCCACCACGTCTCCATCATGACTCGTGATCACCAGCGGGCACCGGAGGCGGTCCCGCAGCAGAGACGCGAGGTAGCCCGTGGGATAGACATCGTGGGCGTGGACGACATCGAAAGCCCATTGCCGATTCAATCGCCGCAGCCACCAGCGGTACCAAGAGACAAACCGCCACGTGGAGACGAAACGGGGATGGCGGAACACCGAGTATGGCAACGTCTCATCGCCCAAGTCCCGGACGCGGCTGGGCCGAGGGGCCAGCACCGCGACGTCGTGGCCGGCATGCACAAAACGCCGGGCGAGGGCATCGACCACGGTTTCCTGGCCGCCGACAAGCGGAAGGGCCGTGCTCGTGTACAGACAGATGCGCACCGGGCGTTTCCTCCCCACGCATGGCCGTCCAGGCGCCCCTCAGTGATCCCGTCCCGTGTTGGGTCGACAGATTCCGTGAGTGCAGTCATGTCGGACGCGGAGGTCACCCGGCCCGAATGAGTGCCGTTCCTGACGGCAGGCAACTCCACCCGTGCGTGCAGGTCGACGGTCACGCGAGACCAATCGAATGGGCGGCCCTCAACCCGCGGCACGCCGTCCGCCGCTCCCGGCGGCCCTCAACTCAACATTTGGCTCTGGTACAGTCGGCTGTACGCCCCGCCCGTTGCCATGAGCTCGACGTGGGTTCCGTGCTCGATCAGTCGCCCCTCGTCCAATACCAGGATCGTATCGGCCCGGATGATGGTGGAGAGGCGATGGGCAATGACGAAGGTCGTGCGATTCACCATGAGGCGATCGAGCGCCTCCTGGACGAGTCGCTCCGACTCCGCGTCCAGCGCCGAGGTTGCCTCGTCCAAGATAAGAATTGGCGGGTTCTTCTGGATCGCTCGGGCGATGGCGATCCGCTGCCGCTGCCCGCCGGAGAGGCGGACGCCGCGCTCACCGATGCGGGTCTGATACCCCTCGGGAAGCGCCTCGATAAACTCGGTGGCGTTCGCAATCCGGGCGGCCGCCATGACCTGTTCGGGCGGCACGTCGCCTTGGCCATAGGCGATATTATTGAAGATCGTATCGTCGAAGAGAATCGTTTCCTGCGTGACGATCCCCATCTGCTGGCGCAGCGAGGGGAGCGTCGCCCGGGCGACATCCACGCCGTCAATCGTGATCGCGCCGGAAATCGGATCGTAAAACCGCGGGATGAGGTTGACCAACGTCGTTTTTCCGGCGCCGCTCGTCCCCACGATGGCGACGATCTCGCCCATTTTCGCGGTGAAGGTCACCTCGCGCAGTACCAGCCGCTCAGGCTCATACCCGAACGACACCCGGCGGAACGCCACGCCCTCCTGCATCCGCCCCAGCGTAACGGCATCCGCGTGGGCCGGAACCTCGGAACGGGTGTCCAAGAGCTCGAAGACCCGCCCCATGCCTGCCAGACCCCGCTGGACCACGTTGTTGATCTGGCCGATCCGCTTCACGGGCTGATACAGCGAAGCCAGCGCGCCGAGGAACGCCATGAACGCCCCGGGGGTGAGGCTCTTGATGCTGACGAGGTGCCCCCCGACCCCGAAGGCGATGATGATCCCGATCCCGCCCAAGACCTCTAGGACGGGAGACGTCAGCGTTTCCACGCGCCAGATCCGCATGAGGGCCCGGAAGACCTGCTGGCTCGCCTCGCGGAAGCGTCGCTTCTCGTACTCCTCCATCCCGAAGGCCTTGACCACCCGGATGCCGGAGATGGTCTCCTGCAGGATGGTATTCACCTCGGCGCGCCACTCCTGGGCCCGTGTGCCTCGCCGACGGATCTTGGAACCGAACTTCGCGATCGGCAAGACCGCCACGGGGAGGACGACCAAGGACAGCAGCGCGAGTTCCCACTTGATCATGAACAGGACCACGATGAAGCCGAGGATGTTCAGGGGCTCTTTCAGGGCATCGCGGAATAACTCGTTGGACGCGTCGCCCAGCGTTTGGATGTCGGCGCTGAACCGGGACATGATATCGCCGGTGGCGCGCCGCGTGAAGACGTTGAGGGGAAGGGTTTGGACGTGGGCATAGAGCTCGTTTCGAATATCCCGCTGGATCCCCTCGGACACGTGGCGCATCTGAACCTGCTGGACGTATGTCAACGCCGATTTGGCGAGAAAGACCAGGAAGAGGATCACGCCCAAGAAGTGGAACACGCTCACACCGTGGGCGTCCAGGAATTCTTGCAGGAGAGCCAATCGACTCCCCAACATGTGCCTGATGGGCGTCGGCAGACTGATTCCGGTTCCCGTGCCCTCGGAGACGAACAGCGCATCAAAAACGGGCTGAAGCGCCCCGACGGACACAGCGTTCAGGAGCGCGATGAACAGGAGACAGCCGATGGAGAATGCGATCCGCGCCCGGTAGGGGACGGCAGATCGGAGAAAACGGCGGAATTGCTGCCAGGGTGTCTGCATATCCGTTCAGGTTTCCTTACCGCGGGTAATGTCGGAACCATCGCGGGGAATCAGCGAACAGCGGGATGGGAGGGTACCCCAGCGTGCTCGGAAAGACAACGGATTTCCGGCATTCCACGGCCCGCCGTGATGGTTTGTCATGGAGACGAACCACCCGAGATCCACACGAGCCACCCCAGGTGCGCCCCGAATCCACACACGGCTCCTCATCGCACGCGTCCCGATGAAGATGGCAGGCCTGCAAGACGACCCTCGGGTCGCCGTGACGCTGTCCGCGACGAAGGCGCCGGTCACCTCACCGTCGCCGCCAGAGCGTGATCCTGCACCCATAACGGGCCAGATCCCACCGATGCGACTGCCGGAAAACCGTCTGTTCCGCCAAGAGTTCCTCGAGCCCGCCGTAGGTTTCTTGCCCCACGTCTGCAAAAAAATAGGAATCTGGAGGCATGTCAACGAAGATAATGGTGTCGGATTGGGTCGACGCAAGCCACGCGCGGAATCGGTCGCGGAGCTGCACCGCTGTTGCCCCCGCGCCCCACTGAATCACTTCGACCGCGTTGCGACGGTGATAGCGCTCGAGATACGTCCATTGAAGCACGGATCCGGCCGGTACCGTGGTGAAGAATGTCAGGCGTTGCGAATCCGCCACGTAGGGTAAGTAGGTGTCGGTCAAATCCAATAGGCTTGCGGTGCTGTTGCGGTGCCCGACCTCTGGCGAATGTCCCGGGGCGAACCAGTCCGCATAATGTCCCCAGGCGAGGATTGCGACGAAACCGAGCGCGACCACCACGCGGAGTCCGGGCAAGCCATTGAGGATACGGCTGCGCAAGGAACACGCGAACCCTATCCCGGCCGCAACCCACGCCACCGCGACCCACGAGTGCAAGAAGCGGCTCTTCTGATTCGGGTGAAGAATCACGAGCAGCGCACCGATCAACACGACAAAAAGAACCGCCCGCCCGTCTGGGCCCATATTTCGACTGAAGAAGGCCGCCGCGGACAACAACCCGATCACCAACACAACACTCCACACGCCGACATGGTAGTCCGCGGAGAGCGTCGCGAGATAAAACGCCCCGGCGTGTATGGGGTCGCGCACCGGCGCGTCGCCGTAATTCGTCGGTCCAAGGTACCAGAGGAACGCGCTCAGGCGTTGCGGGAGGAGGAACGAGAGCCCAACGGGCAACACGTGCCACCACAACAACTGCCTGGCCGGCGCGGTAAGGCGGGCAATCCACGTGGCGTGCGGCCGTCTCGCGGCGAGAATCAGGCGCAGGAGCGCGATGGCGTATCCGACGGTGACCAGATTGTTCGGCGGGTAGAGCGAAACGCGATTCCCGGCCACCTGCACGCTCGTCGGGCCTTTCGCAAAGAGGAACGCCACGAGGACCACGATACCCAGAAAGAAGTAGGTGAGGGGGTGGCGAACTTGCTCCCTGCCCCACCGACGCCAGTCGAAGCCGCGTGCCGCACTGACGACCGTGCGAAGGTATTGACGCGGGTGGACGCTGAAATGGGCGACGCATAACGCAAGGACCACTAGCAGCCAGTAGTTGTATTTTTCGAGGAAAAGGACGGTCAGGGCGAGACCGAGCCACCTCCACGGCCACGGCGAGTTCTTGTTCTGCACGGCCAAACTATGGCAATAAAGCGCCAGGAGCGTCAGCCCGGCACCGAGGCTTTCCAGCATGACGTCAGTCGCGAAGGCCCGGTACGCGGGGCTTGCGGCGATGAACACGCAGGCTACCGCGCCGGCCGCAAGCCCCGCGCGCCGACTGGGCTCCACGCTGCGCGCGAGCAGAAAGCCGAACAGGACTGTCATGATCCAACCCAGAAGGCTGGGAAGCACTGCCCAGTCGTGGTGGAGGCGTCCAAGCGATAGGACGACCGCCACCAATACCCCGTGGAAAGGCGGCCAGACTTTCCCTTTTTCCAGCTCAGCGAGGAAACCACCGACATCGCCCTGGCGGAGGGCGAGTGCCATCTTCAGACCGTACGCGTAATGGCCATGCCGGTCGTGGACGCTGCCGTCCCATCGTGCGCGTGACGTGTTGAGGTATTGCTGGTAGGTATACGCGGCCATGATGCAGACGATGACGACAACCAACAGGATAGGCAGCCAGTCAGACACCAGCCGCAACCACCTGCGGTCGACCTGTCGTGGGGGGATACCTAACTGCTCTGGGGGTAATCCCGGCACGTTGATTACCTCCGGTTTCGTTGCCATGCGACCACGCAAGCCCTACGACACAACACCCGCCGTTTACACCGGCCGATGCCCCGCGAACAACCTTTGGGGGCCCCAAGAACGGATCGCGGGCGCCCTTCCTTCATCGCGGACGGATTCGGTAGATCTCGAGCCGTTGGTCCGGCGCGTTTCGCGATGGCTCTGGAAACACCTGCGCCAACTCCAGGTCGGGGGATGGGAGATGCTCCAGGAAGTCCGGAGAGGTCAGTCGGACCAGGTCCGGGTACAACGCCACGAAATGAGCGGACCGGCCCCGCGCGCGACGGAGGATCTCGTCGTACGTCCCCGCCAAATCCACGCGTTCCGCGCCGGCATGGTACGTCAGCTTTGCAAGTCTCGTCACGATGACCGGCGTGCCGGCCACCTGGGACTGAATCCAGACGGCGGCCTCCCGAAGGCTTCGGCCTTGTTCCGGGCCGCGGATCACCACGGCAAGTGCGGTCGCGACGACGACCAGGCCGAGCGCGACCGAGGGGACCCACCGCTGCCCCTGGAACTTGCCCGTCATCCAGACCCA
>Ga0066599_100000071_pt1 | contig 13495 bp, 27 predicted proteins | sample InisedmetaG_FD_60065 | JGI IMG/M metagenome (GOLD analysis project Ga0066599, IMG submission 60065) | Freshwater pond sediment microbial communities from the University of Edinburgh, under environmental carbon perturbations - Initial sediment | ecosystem: Environmental > Aquatic > Freshwater >...
GCCACCGCCGCCACCATTCTTTACTACGGCATCTATGGCTTCCGGTTCGATTTCAAGACCGACGATCCCGGAATCCTCGCCGAGAGAAAGTGGCAGCTCGCACACATCGTGGAGGTGATCGAGGCGCAGGAGGTGCAGCCGTGAGCGCGCAGAGAGGGATCGCGTTCGAGCGCCGGCGCGAGGCGTTCCGCGAGCGCCACAACAACCCCGCGGCGGCGAAGATGTCGAAGGCGATCGCCGCGCGCCGCGAGGAGCTCCACCTCGCGAGCCTCTGCTCGCTCTGCAGCCGCACGGGCTGCGTGCACGACCTGTCGATCACGAGCTGCGTGCGGTTCACGGCGCCGCAGTGCGAGCGGTGCGAGACCGAGCACCCGGATCGCGCCTGCAGCCCGCCCTCCTGTCTCGGCGAGGAGGTGCGGTCATGACCGCCAGGGCGATCACGCGACGCGAAGCGGGGCGGCTCGTGAGGGCGTACACGGCGCGCACCATGATCGAGCAGCTCGGCCGCTCGACCACCATCAACCTCATGCTGGAAGGCCTCGGCATCAAGCACGAGATCACCCTCGCGGAGTTCCGCAACCTGTCGGCCGCGTTCGACGAGGAGATCGAGAAGCTCGAGAACCGCGCCGGCGACGACAGCAAGAAGGAGAAGAGCGCGGCCGCGGCGCCGGCGTCGAGTGCGGAGGTGCAGCCATGACCACCAACCCGACGAGATCGTCCCACCTCGCCCACGTGGTTCTACTGGCTCGACAGATCGGTCGCGAGCGTGCGCTGAAGATTGCGAGGGAATCGATCGGTAGGTTCTTCGTGAATTTTTCAGAGCTGGACGGAGACGCGCTGGTCGTCGTCGACAAGGATCTCACGACCTTCGTGCACCAGTTTCGCGAGCATCTGGAGGTGCGCCCATGAGCGTCGAGCAGATGCTCCTCGAGCACCTCTACCTGCGCGACATGGACAGCGGCCACGAGCGACCGTCCGGAGCCGAGCTCTCCGCCGCCGCCGGTCATGCGTTCGAGAAACTGACACCGTTCTTCCGCCACCTGATCCAGATGGGCCGGATGAACCACACCAGCCGCGTCGGGGGGGGGGCTCTGTACAAGCGCCCCGCGAAACACCGCGACGCCATCTACTCGATAACCACCGCCGGCATCGCGCGGCTCGAGCAGCTCGCCGGCGGCGATCGTCTCGCCGACATCCACAGGCAGCGTCGCGATGGGCGCGCGGCGATCGCGCAGGAGGTTCATTGACATGCCGTCGATAAAATTCGTCACCAAGCTCTACTCGATGATCGGCTCCGGTGAGCTCGACGTCTTCGGCCCGGTCGCCGAGCTGCTCATCGCGACGCTCTACAAGTATCCCTCCAACGGCCACCTGGCCGCCGTCGCGCGCTCCGGCCAGGGACCGACGATGGACGAGCTGCAGGCGTTCCTCGAGGACGACGAGAAGATCCGCCTGGTCCTCCGTCGCCTCATCGCGATGATCGTGCAGCTCCCCATCTGGGAGCACGTGCAGGGGGAGCTCCGCGAGGACGGGATCCCCGATGCCGCGGCAGAGGACATCGCCGAGGACTGCAAGGCCGGAGCCGAGATGTGGCTCCGGGACCTCCGGGCGTTCGTGGAGTTCGTGCCCGGGTACAAGAAAGAGATGGCGTCGAGCGCCGCGCAAGTCGCTTCGCTCGCACTCGCCGACGCCGGCGCCTCTCCCATACCACCCCCCGGCGAGGGGGCGGGCACCCCCTGCCCTGCTCCCTCGCCCGGGAAGGTGGCGTCCACCAAGTGCGGCTGCGGCAAGCCGGCCACGAGCTTGTTCTTCGGATTTCAGATCTGCGACGAGTGCCTCGCCGGCGCGCAGCAGCTCCTCAAGCGCGGGATGGGAGGCAAGTCATGATCGATCACCCCATCGCCTTCATCGTCCTCGTCGCCGTGGGCTTCCTCGCCGGCGCGCTCCTCGTCGCCGCGATCGCGCGGGTGCGGTCGGCCGAGAGCAAGCGCCACGGCTGCAGCCTCGCCGCGATGCGCCTGCGGCACTACTTCGGCAACCCCGCGATCCACGCGACGATGCACGGACAGTTCCGCGCGGGGCACAGGTTCGACATGGACAGGGAGTTCGAGCAGCTGCTCGAGCAGATGCTCCGCCGGGCGTTCGACGTAGAGGAGAGGGCGCCCCGTGCATGACCGTACCGCGCACCCGCGGAGACTGCGCGCTCGGCCCTCGGCCGTGCCCGTGGGTGCGCTGCCGCTATCACCTGGGCCTGAGCCGGCGACGCGGGCACGAGAGCTGCGCGCTCGACGTCGCCGACTCGGGGCCGCAGGAGTTCGAGACGATCGCCTGGCACATGCGCACATCGACCGGCTCCGTCTGGGAGGCGCTCTGGAAAGCAAAATCGAAACTACGCCGCGCGCTGCGCGGTGAACAGGAGGACCCATGGGCGAGACCGTGAAGATCAACACCAAGAGCTGGCCGACGTACCGGAGCACCTACACGGTGAAGGCGAAGCGGGTCGCGGACGAGTTCAAGGACGTCAAGCCGGGCGACTCCGTCACCATCTCCATCGACGACAAGCGGACCGCGGTGCGCGGAGAGGACTACCTCGTCGAGACCCCGGAGGGACGGATCGAGCACTGGGAGAAGGCCCACCTCGAGCGCGAGCTCGAGCTCGCCCCGGCCCAGGTCCGCGAGATCAGCGTGGAGCGCGAGTCATGAGCGACAAACCCATCAAGGTAGAGGGCACCGCGGAGATCCACGAGAAGCGAGCCGACGCCGGCGTCGTCGGCGATCGCATCGAGCACGAGACGCTCGATCCGAACGAGGCGCAGGAGCTCGAGGACAAGAAGCGCCGGCTCGTCGAGGCGTACATGGCCGGGCGCGCGGCCGCGCCGGGCGCGACGCCGGCGACGCCGGCGAAGGACAAGAAGGCGAACCAGGGATCGGTGATCGCGATCGTCGCGGTCGCCGTGGTGTTCGCGCTCGCGCTGATCGGGTTCGCGATCCTCATGTGGAGGATCAGCAAGAGCGAGGCCGCCACGCGGGAGTTCGTGCTCGAGAAGATGTGATCGAGACGCCGCCCCGCGGGCGGCAGAAAGAAGCAAGGACGATGGCCAAGTCGAAGAAGAACATGGGGGCGAGTGTCTCCGGCGCCGCGGCGATCGCCGCGAAGATGACCAGGGTGGATGAGCTCAGCAGACGGATCGAGAAGCTCGAGCGCGAGCTTCCCGCAGAGCTCGCCGCGAAACACGAGGGGCTCGAGCGCAAGGTCGACGAGCTAGCAAACGTCCCGGACAAGCCGTTCGCGCGCCTCGAGAAGCTCGAGAAGGACTTCGCGGAGCTCATCAGGGCCGGCGCGCTCTCGGCCGAGGCGGGCGTGCTGAACGTCCGGGGATCCATCGATCTCGCCGCCCGCGTCGAACGGCTCGAGGCGTCGGTCCTCCCGTCCGCGACGCCCGCCGGTGACAACGCCGCCGCGAACGCCGCGACCCGCGAGGCGCTCCACAAGGAGATCGCCGTGGTCGTCGAGCAGCGGCTCGCCGGCGCGTACATGGACGCGACCTCCGCCCAGATCGCGAACGTCGAGAGCCGGATGCGCGCGGAGCTGCAGGCGCTCCTCGAGAAGGCGCTGGCCTTCGACGGCGCGATCGGCAAGTCGATCCGGGACGCCGTCGCCGCGAGGACCGCGGCCGCCGCGCCCGATCGCTCCGGTGAGCAACCGTCGCGCGGGCACCGCTCCGCCGTGCGGCCCGTGGCGAAGTAGCGGAGCTCGTGGCCCAGGACCCCACCAGCCGCCGGCACTTCTGCCGGCCCGATCGCGCCAAGCTCCACGCGGAGCTGCCGGCGCTCACGCACATCGCCGGCGTGTGGACGCTGCGGGCGGCGATCGTGGACGCCGGCGGCGAGGGGTCCTGGGTCGAGTTCGAGAAGGGGCTGCGCGACGCCCAGCTCGAGCTCGGCGAGCACACGGGGGTCGCCGCGGCGATCCGGTTCATGACGGTGCTCTACACGCTGCACCGGACGGAGCACGTCGGCTATCTCGGGCTCATCGGCTCGGCCGAGTGCATCTCGGCCCGGGTGACCGAGATCCTCGGCGGGGTCGGCGGCATGTCCGTCCGGACGCTCCGCGGCGCCGCCCGGATCTGCGAGAAGGCAGACTACATTGACTGCTGGGTATACGGACGCGGGAGGCTCCAGGAGGGCCCCGCCGAAGACGGCCCGCTGCCGAAGACGGCCGACGGCAAACCGCGGTTCAAGCGCCTCGTGAGCGCGTACACGCTGACCGTGCCGGCGCGCTCCTTCTGGTCCAAGCCGCCCCGCCGCCGCCTCTCGGCCGGTCCTGTGCGTGCGGAACCTACCTCGGCAAGACTTGCCGACAATTCTCTTCTCGGGAAAGAGCTCGCTACGCTCGCTCTGCCCTCCGGGAGCGCGCGGGTGACGATATCGTCGGCGACCTCCTCGGCCGGGTATTGGAGTGAGGTGTCGGCCGTGCCGGCCGACGAGTTTGAACGCGCCGCTGCCGCGGCGGCTGATACGCAGGGGGGCAGGGCAAGCGCCGTGCCAGACCGGCGCCATCGGTGGAGGCCCCACCCCGGGGAGCCCAACGACCTCGGCCGGGCCCGGCAAGCGCTGCTCTACGACCTCGAGACCGTGCTGCTGCGCCACCGGCGCCGCGATCGGCTCGACATCCTGGGGCTCGTCGAGGCGGAGCTCGCCGACCGGCGCTTCTCGGCCGTGGTGACCGCCCGGCTCACCGGGGTGCCGCCGCCGGCGCGGCGCTCGAGCGGGCTCGAGCGGTTCTTCGGGCAATGGCTGTGGCACTGGCGCGAGCTCCCGCTCGAGACGCGGCAGCTCGTGTGCACCCGGATGATCCTGCCGGCGGCGCTCGCGCACCTCCGGCGCGTGGAGCTGTGGCGTGCTCCGCCGGATCTCCGTGCGCACATCTCCCCGGGGCGGTGCACGGAGCGGCCGCCCGACCCGGGGCCGCGGTTGTCCGCGAGGGCACCGGAGCCCGTGGCGCGATCGCCGGAGCCGAGATCGCCGCCGGCGCCCGGGCCGGAGCTCGGCGAGATGTGGTGCACCGGGCCGCCGCGATCGCCGGCGAAGCGGCCGGCGCCGGAGCTCGACGACGAATGGCTGAAGGATCTGCAGCGCCGCCGCGGCGGCGAGGAGGTGTGAGATGAATACGGACCTGGATTTCAGCGACGCCCTGGTCGCGCTCAAGGCCGGCGAGCGGATCGCCCGCCGCGGCTGGAACGGTAAGGGGATGTGGCTGGCGCTCCTGAATGCAGACGAGTGGGATCTCGACGGCATCACGCTCGCCGGCAGCGTCGACGAAGCGTACGAGCGGTTGCCCTTTATCGCGATGAAGACGGCCGACGACAAGCTCGTGCCGTGGCTCGCGTCGCAGACGGACCTCCTCGCCGACGACTGGGAGATCCTCGATGGCTGAGCACGTGATCGAACTCACGAAGGCGGCCGCCGGAGCTCCGGCGCCGGCGACGCCGGCGGCGCCCTCCACGGCCGCACCACAACCGGCCGCCGCGCCGGCGCCTGCAGCTGCAGCCCAGCCGACCGGCAAGGGTCCCTGGAACAACTGGATGCAGCCGCCGGTCTACAAGCCGGTCGCCGGCAAGCCCGCCGACTGGGATCCGTCGAAGGCGCCCACCGACGACGCGCCGCACGGGTTCCTGAAGGGCGGCGACCCGTGGTCGCCCTACGGCACGACGAAGAAAGGGAAGATCCGCGGCAAGGCCGTCCCGGAGATGGAGAAGCGCGACGCCTTCGCGCAGGTCATCGACGGCAAGGGCACGGAGCGCCGGCTCGCCGCGTCCGACCTCAAGCCCCCCGCGAACGTCGTCGGGCTGTACGCCCGGATCGACGAGGACTACGCGCGGCTCGAGCAGGACATGCGCGAGCTGAAGAGCCGGCACCCGGAGACGAAGTACAACACCCCGCCGCATCCGAAGGAGATGGGCGCCGGCGCGCTGCAGCGCACGGATCCGCACTTCGGCCCGGGCACGATCGGCGACGTCCTCACGGGGACCACGGGCCTCCTCGCGCGCAAGCTCAAGGATCCGGACGCGAAGCCGAGCCCGGAGACCATCAAGGAGGCGTCGCAGAAGATCAGCGACGCGAGCCGCTACTACGGCGTCAACACCGACCCGAAGACGACGGCGACCGCGGCCGCGATCATCGCGCTGCTGTTCGTGTTCGCGCCGGCGATCATCAGCGCGCTCGGCAAGCTCGTCGACAAGGTCAGGGGGGTCTGATGGACAAGCTCGCGACCGTGACCCGGCTCCATCCTGTTCGCTACCAGGGGGACGCGTCCGGGTGGCGTCACAACCCGCTTATGCGCGCGATCGCGCGGCGGCTGCTCGTCATGATCGACCGACACCCGGTCGGGCCGGTGTTCGCGGTGTCTGTGTTCGGGATGGTGTTCCTGATGTTGGCGTGCGGATGGGGCGGCTCTCCCGGCGAGCTCCACGCGATGCTCGAGGAGCTCGCCCTCGAGAAGGACGAGACACCATGAGCGATCGACCCGACAGGCAGACCATCCTCGTGATCGGGGTGCCGGGCTCCGGCAAGACCGCCGAGGCGACGCAGATCACCGACGAGATGATACTCGAGGACGGAGTCGACACGGTCTACGCGCTCGACACGCTCGAGCAACTCTCCGTCGGGCTCGAGCCCTACGTCGGCGACCTCGAGCAGCAGCTCGAGATCCTCATGGACGACGAGCAGCGGGTCAACTCGGTCTGGCGCGATCGCGGCCGCGAGGAGGGGCTCCGCGCCCGGCAGCACGACGGGCCGCTCATCCGGACGACGGCCGAGTACTCCGAGTACTGCGAGCTCTTCGCCGCGGCGCAGAAATCGACGAAGCCGCTCCTGGCGCCGCCGCGCGTGATCTGGCGCTGCGGGCCACTGGGGGCGTCCTACGGGCCGGCGATCGCCGAGGCGTGTGACCAGGGCCACGTCGCGCTCTTCATGCCCGAGACGCGGCTCTGGTACCCCAACTTCCGCCACGAGTGGCCGATCAACGAGATCCCGGGGCGCCCCGATCTCACCATGGAACACCTCATCACCATGGGGCGCGCTCACATCCGAAACCGCCACGGGCAGCGCACGAAGATCCACCTGGTGCTCGAGGCGCAGTCTTTCATGATGTTACACAACTACGTCCGCAACAACTGCGAGACCGTGATCTGCGGCCGCCTCGAGGGCGGCGAGGCGTTCGACATCATCCGGAGGGAGTTCGGGGACGGGACGCGGGAGCTCGTCGACCGCGTGCGCAAGCTCGAAAACCACGAGTGGATCGCCGTGCGCGGCAAGATGCCGCCGGTCGGTCCGTATAGAGGAGGTGGAAGATGAAGAAGGCGATCTGGCGGTTTCTCGCGCTCGCCGCCACAGTGGCGGTTTTCGTTTTCGCGCTGCCCATGTTGATTGCAGCGGACATGGTACGACGATGACGAGCGAGAAGTACCAGACGGAGAAGCGGCTCGCCGTCGCGATCCGTGACTACGTGGCGGCGTGCCACAGCGTGCGCCGGGCGAAGCTCGCATTTCAAGGGGCGACGAACGAGGCCGCGGCGTACGACACCGCCGAGGCGTGGCGCGCGACCACGTCCGACGCCAGGTCGGCGCGGGACGAGCTCGAGCTCGCTGAGGACGCTTTTCACGCCTGGGACGGTCGCCTCGAGAAGGTCGTCGGGATCCTCGACGAGCAGCTCCTCGGCCTCCGGACGCGGAGGGCCGCCTGACAATTCGCCCGCGCCCGCGCTAAGGAATCGAAAATCCAGTCGGACAATGGATGTGCAAGCGGCGGAGTGCCGCACAGGAACGAAACAAGGAGAGTTTCGATGCACATCATCTGGAAGATCCTGCTGGTTGTCGCCCTGGTCGTCGCCACGGTCGCCTTCGTGTGGGCCGTGAAGGACATGTACGCCTGGAGCAAGTGCAAGGACGGCGAGTGGCCGAAGAAGGCCGCGGCGGCCGCGTAGGCGATCGCGACCAAAAGGAGACAGCCATGTACATCCGACGCCAGCCCCACGTCCTGATCGAGGAGACGCTCGACTGCACCAAGGCTTCGTACGGCACCCCGCGCTCGGCGAACACCGCGCTCGAGGGCCTCGAGCCCAGGCCGGCCGACCGCTACGCGTACGGCTCGTACCTCCAGTACGAGCTCGACTTCGTCGCGACGCCCGCCGGCGGCGCGATCGACTGCCAGCCCGAGAAGGTCGTCCAGGTGCTCAAGAGCGTCTTCCTGAGCTACGCCGGGCTGACGCCCCCGCGCCGCAACAACCTCTCCGGGCTCGACGTCGTGCGCCTCTCGCAGCAGATCGACGAGAACCTCGCGCCGGACGTCGTCGGCTCGTACCTGCCGATCCTCGCCCTGGACCCCGCGGACGGCGTGCAGGACGTGCACCTGTGCATCATCGACCCGCTGGGCATCCAGTGGCCGAAGGGCACGAGCGGCAAGGAGACGGGGATGATCCCGGTCTCCGAGCTCGCCGACGGCGGGGACCTCCGGGTCACGTGCATCGGCACGACGGTCCTGGACGCCGCGTGGTCCATCGGCGACATCGACCTCAAGGTCACCCTGATGACCGCCGAGGTCGATGATCCGCTCGAGCACGTGCAGGTGATCGAGGAGTCCGAGGACTACGCCCAGGGGAAGGCCGTGCTCCCCGGCATCGGCGAGCGGCTCTACTCGGCGATCGCCATCACCGACGACGAGGACGGCGCGTTCACGCAGCCGGTGGCGATGGGCGTGCAGGTCGACGGCGACATGATCCTCGCGAACCGCCGCGGCGCCGACCTCGTCGTCGAGGAGGACATGCACCGCCTCGTCGGCGTGAACGACGTCTTCCCGGCGATCTGCCCGCTCATCACGCTCTCCGGGCGCCGCCTCGACGAGGCGCTCCCGGTCCGCGACAAGATCATCCTGCACAACGCCAACGACTCCCACGTCGGCGCCTACCGCGTGCTCGTCCGGTACTCGAAGAAGCTCGACCGGAACACGCAGCGGGCGATCCAGCTCAAGCACAAGGTGCCGGCGGAGCTCGTGGACAGGTTCCTGAGCGAGATGGAGGCCAGACCGAACGCGGACGAGACGATCGGTCGCGTCACCGTCGCGATGCGCGCCTCCTGAGAGGGGGTGACCCGTGGCCGCAAACACCTCGGACAAGGTCGGCTGGATCAGCGCAGCTGTGCTGGTCATCGCCGCCATCATCATCATGCTCTGGCCGTCGCTCAAGAAGCGCGGCTCGAGCTCGAGCGCCGGAACCGACGACAAGCAGATGAAGCCGTCCGGGGTCGACCAGTCCGGCCTCCCGCCGGCCGGCGAGACGCTCGCGCGGGACGGCTCCTCGCAGCTCGCCGTCGGCTCGACGGGCACGTCCAAGGCGGAGGCGGCGGCCGCGGTCGCTCCGAAGCCCGAGCCGCCGCGCGCCGTGCGCTTCTACGATCCGGGGCAGCCTCCCGAGATTGAATAGGGGGCCCCGGTGATCCTCGAGACCACCCTCATCGTGTCGACGCTCGCGGGCTTCTTCGAGAAGCCGGAGTGGAAGTTCGAGCCGGTCCCGGCCGGCTCCGAGCTCGGCGAGGAGGAGCGGTACCTCGTCCTGGCGTTCTGGCCGAAGTGGGATCCGCAGAAGCGCCTCCCGCCGGCGGCGAAGGTCATCCGCGACGAGCTCGAGGCGATCGGCTGCGACTACGCCGACCTCACGCTGGACAGCGAGAAGGACGGCCTCTACGGGACCATCGAGGTCCACGCCGCCGGCCTCAACGTCCGCGACGTGCAGGCGGTGTACGCGAAGCACGGCGGCCTGGGGATCGTGTTCTTCTACGGGGACGGCGTGCCCGAGATCAGCTGGGACGCGTTCGAGGCGCTGCAGGAGGCCGTCGACGACCTCGAGGACACGGACTGGGCCTGGTGGACGAAGACGGTGGCGACCTGGACGCTCGTGGCCGTGGTCGTCGTCGGCGCGATCTTCCTCGCGGTCGTGCTCTGGAAAAGGAGCAAGGCGCCATGACCATCTCGCGCGAAATCGACGAGTTCACGAAGGTCGTCAAGAAGGAACTCTTGCCGATCGCGAAGGTGATCGCCGCGGCGTTCGTCGTCGAGGCGGTCCTGCTCCTGGTGCTCGTGGTCCTTGGCGCGGTGATCGCCGCGAGAGCGAAGAGGTAGTCCATGACCGACGGCAAAAAGATGTCCGGTGGCGCGAAGGCGGGGATCGTCGTGGCGGTGATCGTCGTGATCGCCCTGGTCGTCGGCCTGATCCTGTGGCTGCGCAGCCGCGGGAAGACCGAGACCACGGAAGAGAAGAAGAAGGAAGAGGAGAAGCGCGAGGAGAAGAAGGAAGAGGAAAAGCGCACCGGCCCCGACCCGATGAAGGCGACCGCGGCTTACGTCAAGGGGCAGTACCACATCGTCCAGGTCAACGACTCCGACGTGAAGATCGTCACCAAGGCGGGCTTCTCGCCGAGCCAGGTCGGCAAGGCGCGCCGCGTGATGCGCGAACACCCCCTGAACGAGTGGCTGCCCAAGAAGGCGGATGATCCGTCGACCTCGTTCAACGAGGCCGCCCTCAACCTCTTCGCCGGCTGGGCGAAGATGGCGGGCTACGAGAGCCTGAGCTGGTCGTGGAAGACCGCGCGGCTCGGCTGGGGCGGCTACAACTGGCCGATCGTCTACGTGCCCACCGACGCGGAGGTGCAGCTCTAATGGGCCGCGGCGCGACAGCGTTCGTTGGGCTCCCGTGCCGCACCATCTGGACCCGGGTGCTCTCGGGCGAGGTGGGGACGTACAACGAGGAGCCCAACCTCTCCGGCTGGTACAACATCAAGGCCGAGGACGACGAAGCGTACGTCTGCTTCGGTCACTCCGGCCCGTGGGATCTCGCCGTCGAGGGGATCTGGATCGTCGAGGGCGAGACCATCTGCAGGTTCCTGGATGGAACCGACCTCAACTACTACACGACCGCCGGTCGCGTGCGGCTCGAGCTCATAGAGTTCGTGCCGCTGATGAAGGAGTGAGAGATGAACGCAGCAGAAAGAGACATCGTCCTAAAGTGCTACGGCCACTACCGGGAGTTCCCCGAGGTTACGAAGCACGACGACGAGATTCACTGCAACTACGGCACCGGAAACGACCTCACGGGCAAGGGCACGGCGGCGCTGCCGTACAAGACGCCTCTTCGCGCCATGCAGGACGTCGCGCACCGGATCGCGCACAAGGTTGAGATCGTGCTCGGCGGCCCGGCCACGTACGCCGCCGGGAGCTTCCCGCGGAAGGTCGACAACGTCCTCGAGGGAGACGGGAGCCTGACCTTTTACGGCGTCGGCGCGCCGACGGTGAAGGCAGCGCACGGCGGTCCGCACGCGGTGACGGCGATCGCGGACCAGGGCGACGCCGCACAGCTCATCACGGTCGCCGCCGCGGCGGGCTGGGTGGCAGACGAGTTCGTCGGCCATTTCGTGCGCGTCGTGACCGGCGGCCACGTCGGCCGGACGTTCCCGATCTACGGGAACACGACCACCACGATCTCGATCGGGCAGCACACCGACGAGGTCCACAATGGTGACACCATCGAGATCATCACGCCTTCTATCCGCATCACCATCGATACGGAGTTGGACATCTTCCACGATTCGCGATCGTCGGCGACAGATCCGGCCTACGGGTTCTCTCGTCTCACGTTCGCGAACCTGTGGTTCGACGCGTCCGCGTCGGTGTCGTACTTCGCGCTACGCGTGCATGGGACCGACGGGACCAGCGAAGGGCCGAATTTCGATTTCGTGCGGTTCGATGCGCCGGATCTCGGGATCTCCGCGTCGGATACGGCGGTCAACGTCGACGCACCGGTCGAGACGGGTTACGCCGCCGGCTGTGGCGCATCCATCGCCAACATGGGAGAGGGTGCGGCTGGCGCCGGGATATCGATGACGTCCGTAGGTTCCCGCGCGGTGGTCCTCGTGAACCTCTACGGAAACGTCACTGTGCAGAACGCGTCCGTTTCCGGGAGGGTGCAGCACAGATACGGCGGGTTCGTCGCCTTCTCCGGCGGCTGCGCCGCGTTCAAGGCGTGGAAGACGACGAACGGCGATCTGTTCATCTGGTGCGCCGGCGTCTCGGCGTCGGTCGACGCGATCGAGCTGAACGGCGGGGCGTGGTGCGTTAACCTGGTTGTGCCGGGCGCGTGCAAATGCGCGATCGCCACTGAGTACGGTACGAACCTACGGATCCACGCTCAATGCGTCTGCTCGGCGCCCCTCTGCGACATCTCGGCGATCCGAGTCGGTCCGATGTGCAAGATCGCGTACGACACGAGCCTCGCGGGATTCCTCGGAAAGACGGCCGGGCAAGAGGCGTACATCTTCTACATGGACGCCGCGGTCAAGGCGGCGACCTGGCCCGTGGCCGGAACGTTCGTCACGGACGCCAAGGGCGGCGAGCTACTGCGGGTCGCGTAGGCGATGCCCGGTGGCGAACAGACCGTCCGCGTCGACGTGCTCGAGGCGCGCGTCGACGGGTTCGTGAAGCTGTTCGAGGAGCGCTTCAAGAACATCGAGAAGAAGCTCGAGGAGCTCGCATCGAGCAACCGGTGGACGCAACGCACGATGATCGGCCTGCTGGTGACCGTCGCCGGCGGCGTCGCGCTGATTCTGGCGAAGGGATGAAGAGATGACCAAACGCAAGCGCAACCACAGGCAGACGGAGCTCTCGTTTCCGAAGGCGAAGCGAGTGCACGTGCGCTCCTACGACCGGCGGCCGCCGCGGCCGAGGAAGAAGAGGAAGTAGATGATCGCGCAGAGACAGAAAAAGGACTGGTGGAAGTCCAAGACGATCTGGATCAACATCCTGGCGATCGTCGCGGATGCCGCCGTGCTGTTCACGCCGGCGGCGCCGGTCGCCGTGCCGGCCATCCTCCTCGCGTTGGGCGCGATCAACGTCGCGCTCCGAGCGACGGATACGGCGAAGTAATGTTCGCGTCGACCGTCGAGAGGTGGCGATCGCTCGCTCGGCAACACGCCGAGTGGGCGGCCGCGCGCTACGGCGTCGCCCTCGACGAGTCGGATGTTCTCGCGCTCATCGCACGCGAGTCCAGGTCGAAGGCGTGCCCGGGCGGCGGAGACCCGACGGCGATCAGCCACTCCCACTGCAGGGGGCTCGGGCAGTTCGCGTGGAAGACGCTGCAGACCTACAACGCCAAGAACGCCGGCCACGAGCTCACCTGGGACGACCTGATCGATCCGTCCATGGCCTCGGGCCAGATCCGCGCGGTCTCCTGGCTCCTCGCGTCCGGACGCAAGGAGACGAGCACCTGGTCGGTGCCCGACGCGAAGGCCTCCAACGACCTCTGGACCGACCTCTACTACGGCTGGGGTCCCAAGAACACCAAGGACGCGATCGCGGTCTACAGGGCGAGCCACGGCGGCTCGAGCCCGACGTTCGCACAGCTCGAGGCGACGACGCCGGCGACGTTCGACGGGAACCACGACGGGAAGAC
>Ga0066599_100000072_pt1 | contig 13410 bp, 21 predicted proteins | sample InisedmetaG_FD_60065 | JGI IMG/M metagenome (GOLD analysis project Ga0066599, IMG submission 60065) | Freshwater pond sediment microbial communities from the University of Edinburgh, under environmental carbon perturbations - Initial sediment | ecosystem: Environmental > Aquatic > Freshwater >...
AATTAAAAAGTCGTACAGAAAATTAAAAAGTCGTACAGAAAATTAAAAAGTCGTACAGAATAGATAATAAGGAATATTTTCCCTTTTCTTCCCTATGAGCGATAGAATATAGTTTAACACGTGTGTGTGCGTGTGGTGCGTGTGGTATTTTTTTCGAGCTACATTTTAAACTAGTTACTTTTAGTTACTGCTATCTCCAATAATTTTTGGCTTCGAAAGTTTTTTACCTTAATCAGATAGATACAATTTCTTAGTTCAGCGATAAAACTTAAATTCTATTCCATTTGATCAAGGAATCTTTTGACTTTAATCACAATCGATAGTAGAATAAAATAGATAAAAAACTTAATCCATGGTGAGGATATCGTTTTAAAGAGTAGCTCTAATGTCGGGAAACATTAGAGCTTTTTGATATCTTTTTTAAAATTGTCTAGACTAGGATTCTCATCTATGCGATAATAAAAAAAAATAAAAAGAAAGAATTAGTCCTATTTTTTTCTTTTGTTAGTTTCTAAACATAAAAAAGACCTGGTACCAATTAAGTTACCAGGTCTTTTTTGCATTTTAGCAACAAACAATCCATTTTTGCAACCAGTCATATGCGAGCCCTTGATTTGGTTCATCTTTGAAAAAATAAATATTTATATCATCAAAATCTTTCATCATCATTTTTAATCCATCCAACTCTATTTCCCATATTTTAATTCTTCTTGGTTTATTTTCTAAAATATAAATTCTTCTTTCTAAATCCTTTTTAACTATTTCTTTCTTTTTTAATAACATGTTAATATTCATATGTTTCTCCTTTTTTCTACAAATAATTAAATAAATCATCTAGACTGTTTTTTGCAAATTCATTTTTAGCCTTTTCAATAGTCTCAATTCACAACTAAAATCAACTGCTATAATTCTCATATCATCCATTTTATTATTCTCCTTATAAATTTATTCATTTTCATACCCCATAACTATGTCTAAACTTTTACCGTTTTGATCAAATACATCATAAATCCTTATGCAAAATTCATCAAAAATATTACAGTAATACTCACATATAACTATAATATTATTATTATTATATCCACAAAATTCCTTTGCAATTAAATTACCACTATAATTTTTATTTAAGTTATCTAATCTAATATCAATTGTTCCATCAACATCATTCATTTTTTTATAAATTAGCTTTTTTACAAAGTTAAATTCTTCAACACTTATATCAAACTTAGGTAATTTATTAATTGCATTTTCTAATTTTATTTTTATCACAATTATTCTCCTTTTTACTTATATTTAGTATCCTTTTGGCATTCTGCAAACTATAAAATTTTCTCTAATTTTTGGAGCTTTTTCTCTGCCTTTAATAATTTCATATATATCTAAAACATTTTTTTTGTAATTGGCTTTTATATTATCTTCCAATTCTCCTAGATAACTGTTTTTTTCGAAATAACCATTGTAGATAAACTCATCTGTTATTTCGTCAAAAAAGTTTTTATTAAGCTTACAAAACAAAATTCTATCAAAATCCTTTCTTTTTTCTGCAATTTCTAATTGCTTACTCCATCTTTTATATTCGTCCGTTAATTTAGCATAAAAACGCTTAAAACAATGAGGTTTTTTTGGAACATGTCTAATTATATCCGTCTGAATGTTTGTTGAGTCTAGTAGACGTTTTACTGCATCTGCATCCGTTCTGTGTTCAATTTCTGTCATGAATCTCAAAATGTCTCCGCCTTTACAGCACTTATTAAACGAACTATAAGTATTAGTGTCTACATAGATAATGAAGTGATACACATTTATCTTTCCACATCCAGGACAAGTTTTAAGCCGGATCTTGTTACCATATCTTCTATGCTCTGGCTGTCCTAGATAGTCAAAAAGGCTCAAATTTCTCTTTGCAATGTCTATATCTCTACACATTGTATTTTGCCTCCATTTCCTGAATAAATTTTTGTCTCGATAAAACATATAACTTGCCTAGATCAATTTCGAATATTTCCGAATACCACCACAACATGGTATCCATACAAGTTTTTACCCACAGAATACATATAGTTTGGATTATCTGACTTCTCTATAAGCAAGTCAAACAAGTATTCTTTCAAATTAAATCCTATTCTTTTTTCTATTAAATGATCGCTTAAATATTCATTCATTTAATTTTCTCCTTTTAATCTTTTTTCATTATTTTTTTGTTTTGCTGTTCTAAATGCCTTATCTTTGGAATAACATCCAATCATTTCATCGTGATCATGCATTTCATTAGTAGTTACAAAATAAAAGCTTCCATTATATAAAACATAAAACTTTTCGTCCTTAAGATGATCAAACACTTTTTCATATAAATTACTAATTATTTTATCAATATAATTAGGATCATGTCCTAAGTTAAACGCACTAGATACAGCATACTTGACTCCATTCTTATAAAAAATAAAAAATATTTTCACAAAATCACTGTATTCATCTTCTTTTTCAACATAGTATCTATCAATCAATTCAAACTGCAAATGGCTTTCAATTAATGTATTTATTACGAAATTTTCAACTAATTTATTATTCATTTTTTAAAACCTTCAACCTTTCATATTGGTAAATTAACCTAGTATTATTGTAAATATTTGCCTTATTTTTACAATTAATTCTCTATATTGTCGGGTAATAGTTCTAACATAGGCTTTCTATTTTCTTTGTAAAGAATTCCTATATCAATATTAAACAATCTGCTATATGCCAGCAATGTTTGATCTGACAATATTTTATTATTTTCTGCATTATTAACAGCGTCATGAGAAATATTTAACAATAAACTTAACTCAGTTTGATTAATTCCTATGTTTTCTCTAAGATTTTTAAAATAATTCATTCAAACAACTCCTTTCTTATCATTCAATTATACTCCATTTTTCAACGTTTTACAAGCGTTAAATATTCTTGGCATCCTTTCAAAAACATAAATATTTCATACATAACAAAGCACGAAAAAATAAATAAAAAAAATCTTTCTAAGCCATAAAATATTAAATTCTTCTTTTTTACTTTTTTATCCTTGGAAATTTTCTTTTTAATTTTAGTAGGATTATAACCAATTTTAATTTCTTTATTATTATCAGACATATATTTTATGTATTTAATTGTATTATTTAGATCTTTATCATTTCCAGTTTCTAATAATAGTTTTTCCCATCCATTTACTTTTACATACTTTTTTGTTTGCTTCAATAATTCTATAGTTATTTCCATTTTATTATATTTATCCTTTCTAAAATCTTGCGTGAAATCTTGCGTGAAATCTTGCGTGAATCTTGCGTGAATCTTGCGTGAAAAAAACTTGCGTGAATTCTTGCGTGAAAAGTTGCGTGACTTTTAAAATCTTGCGTGAATTCTTGCGTGAAAATTACAATCTTGCGTGGAAATAATCTTGCGTGAAGAATGTCATCGCACCATGTATTCATGCATGTTTGAGACCGCTTATTAATTCTTGCGTGAATTCTTGCGTGCCTGGCATCTGTTTTTTATTAATCTTGCGTGGCTGGCACCTAAAAAAATAAATCTTGCGTGACTGGCACATATTTTTTTCACGCAAGATTTATAAGTAATTATTTTACAACTATATTTTTATTCAGTATTATATAACTATTTCCCTTGTTTGGATTTTTTAAAATTGCATTGTTTTTCTTTAAAATGTCAAATATTTTCCTCCCTGAATTTTCTTTAATTCCAGTTTTCAAGCAAATTTGCTTATATCCAATTATCTCATTATTATTTTTAATAGTTTCAATCATACAATTTATGTAAATTTTAATTTCCATTTTGTCGACTCCTTTTGATGAAGTTAATTCTAATAAATTACATTTGTTATAGTTGAAACCTATTTCTTTTTTTTCTTCAGGAATATCATTTTTTTGTATTTCTTCAGAATTTAAAGAGTAATCGTATTTATTTGATGAAGGAAAGTTACTATAAAATTCATCAAAATTTATCATTTGGTGAAACCCATAAGACACAAATTGTATATCATTTGGGTTAAAATCATATCCTTGGAAAACAAATTCTTTGGACAAATGAACCATTGCAAATCGACCTCTTACCGCTTCGATTTTAGAGGCAATAGTACTAGAAAGAACTTGTCTACTTGTCTCTATATCGTTAACATAGGTACACATACGAGTACCACAGTTAGACTTTATTTGAGTATTAAGAATATCTGCGTCTGGTTTTTGAGTTGCTAGGATCATCATTATTCCAACCGCCGATCCTTTCCTTGCCAACTCAGAAATTTTGCCATTTATTTGAGTTATTTTAATCTTATTTTCTTTGGACTTGCCTTTTGTATCCAATATATCTATTATTTCATCTATATATAAACATATTTTTTGTATTATATTCCCTTGATTGAGTGAATTATAATCGTTTATGTTCGCACACTCATTTTTTCTTAGAAACGTTGCACGATTTTTATATTCTAATAATAGATAATCTAATAATCTGTTAGTATCATCTAGCGTAAATGACATCTTACAGTGTTCTTCATATTTTTTGCCAAAATCCATACCATCTTTACCGTCAACGATAAAGATAGCATATCCACCATTTTTCATTAATTGGTGGATAATACATTTACATAGTACGCTTTTACCCTGTCGACTACCTCCAGCAACAAGGATATGGTTAATATCCATATCCTCTATTGCTACTATATTTGATTCGTGGTCTAATCCTAATCTTATTTGCATCTCTCATTCTCCTTTTATATATCTTCAAATTTTATACTCTTTGGAAATTCTTTTATTTCAAAAACATCTTTCTTGGTATTTGCATTCATGTTAATAATTTTGTCAATATCATTGGTTTTATTATTTTTATATTCTTGCGCACTACTGGAAAAATTACCAAACTTAAAGTTGTTTCCTTGATCAAATGAATCAATTTTATCTTTCGATATATTACTAATGTTATTTCCTTTTTTTGCTTTTTCAATTTCTTTCAGTGCTTTGTTCTTTTTGCGTCTATAATCAACGTAAAATCCAATTCCAGTAAATTCCAAACCTATAGAAATTATAAAAAATGCTATTTTCTTATTTAATTCATTTCCAAATAGGGATATTATACCATCGGTACTTTTAGTTTCTATGATTTCAGATTTCTTAACTTCTACCTCTGGCTCTATTAAGTTTTCTATAGGATCTAGTAATAATTGATTGTATTCTTTTTCCTTTATTGTTATAGTTCCACCTTCACCAAAATAGTGATTATTTCTTTCTTCTATTTTTTTTGTAATCGATAATCTTTTATCTATATAATTTGCTGGATAAGAGTCTCTTAGCTTCCCTAAATCATTTATCTCATTTTCAGCTGTCTTTTTATTGTTTTCAATCTCATTTTTTTTATTTGTCAAGACAGTTTCTTTGCTTATTTTCGCCTGTTCTTTTTTATCTTTTTCCTCTTTGCCTATAATTTTTTTCTCTTGCTGCTTATATGCCAGAGAACTTTTAATAAGGCTATTTTCAAGCAAATTTGCTTGATTTATTGAGAATACCATACTAGCAGTTATAGAAATCGTAAATAATATAAGTGCTAGAAATGAGCAATATACACGCCATCCAACTTTATATTCTGAGTTAAACATTTGCTCAGAGAAGTGATATTTTCCATATTCTGTTGGAATTGAGTATATACAATATATTAACTTTGCCCACCAATAAAAACCCTGGGTCTGCATAAGTGAAAGAGTAAAAAACGCACTTGCAAAAAAGCACAAAAAACTCATAATCCCAGATATTTTCGTATTTTTAACCACTTCATCGCTCCTTTTTATTTGCGACAAAAGGTTTATTTCGCATGAGTTTATAGTATAATTGTTCAAGTAGTAATATTAAAATAGATCTCATTCTTTTTTGTCTCATGCGACCCTGTCGCTTATTTTTTTGTAATTTTTATTTTTAAAGTGCTATTATTTACAAGTTGTTCAATAATAGCGGTCTCCGACAATCCTAATTCTTTTGACATTTCCTTTAAATTTTCGATGGTTTCTTTTTTAAATCTATAGTTTTTCCTAAAATCTTTAATATCTTTCATATCTTTCATTTCCATTCCTATAAAATAATAAAAAGATTTTTTTTTATCATGGAAATCTTTTAAAAACCATGTATTTTTATTTTCTACATCTTGGACAAATTGGAATAATTCTATCATCACTCGAAGTTACAAATTTACCACACTTGCATTTAAAAACATAATTAGTTTTTCCATTTTTTGTTTGCGGTTTTACATACTTCATTTCAACATCTCCTATTGTTTTTTTTGTCCAACTATTAAATATATATTTCATATCTCAAGCTATCATCTGTAAATGGGTCATCAGGGTTTTTGATATCAAAGAAGCTTCTATAAAAAATGTCTATACTATCATTCTTTTCGTTATAAAATCTTCTTTTTATAATCTCTCTATTACCATCAAAGATAGTTTCATGAATAAAGATATTTCCTTCAAGTTCACAAACTTTATTCTCACAATATTCATTAAATTGTCCATTATCCAATATTTCATATGGTGTTAACGTCATATCAATAATCTCCTTCTTGACAATATATGTCATATACTACATTATCATTTAAGTCAAAATATTCTCTAAAAAGTATGTCGATTGTCTCCTCATTCTCATTATAAAATTGTCTATTTTGTATTCCTCGAAAACTATCCCAAACTGTGTCATTCCATAAAACTACTCCTTCAAGTTCGCAAGATTTGTTATTGCATAACTCAAAAAATTCTTGGTGTGTTAAAGTTTCAACTAATACTGTCATGTTGTTTTTCTCCTTAAAATTTATTTAATTACTATAAAACTATTATACATACTTTGTACATACATTACAATAGTTTTGTGTTACAGTTTGATTACAAAAAAATAGAGATGCTCTTTTTATTGAGCATCTCTATTTTTTTGAATTTTCCAAAGATAATTTACAAAAATTGAAGTTATAAAATTCTTATTCCTATACAAACCATAATCATTAATATTTTTTAGTATATATTTTTATTTTTTATTAGTCAATTGTTTTTTATACTACTTTGTTTTTGTTACAAAGTTCGGTTCTTTCGTCGACTCTAGTGATTGATACATTTACACTCATTACTAGATTTATTAGCTGGTTTATATTTGTTATCAGTTCTTTTTGATCTTTTTCAAAAGATGTAAGTGTTTTTGTCAACACTTCAACTAGAAGTTGATTTGTTGAAGTGAAGCTGAGAATCTGATCACATAATCGACCCAAGTTATCATCTTTTTTGTTTTTAAATGCGTCTATTAATCTTGATGTCAAATTCCAAATTATGTACAATGCCATTGCTGCGATTGACAAGTTTTCAAAATTTATTTGTGGCACTTGTATCAACTCCCTTGCGTGTTTTGTTACTGCATCATATTACTTTTTTATAACTGTTTTTATGACGATTTCATTACTGATTAAGGTGCTATCTATAATTTTCTTAACATTTTCGTCAAGATTTTGTATTGCACATTTTTTGTATAGCTGCATCATCATTTTACATACTGCATACACTGGCATATTATCATTGGCTTTATTAATCCAAGATTTATCTTCTAATAGTCCTAAATCAATAACTGCTTGTACTAAATCTTTTTTCCATTGTTCGTTATTTGTAACTACTTCTACCACTTCTTGTAACCCTTCTACATTTAATATTCCTTTGTAAATTGCTTTTGCAATATTTTTTATGTTTGAATGGATCCAATTTGCCTGATTTAAATTGTCATGAAAATTACATTCTAAGTATACAGTTGATGCAATGGACTTCATTTCAATCAAGCCAGTTCGCTCTATAAAACTTTGTTCTTCCCATGGACTAATTTTATTTAACTGATCTAAACAACTCCTTGTCGCCTTCTTCCCTTTTCCGGTACCGCTATAAAAACCACTGCATCCATCTCCACCACCAGCATCTGTGTGTATTGCGATATGATACGAAGGATTTCCACTTATAGCACCACCATAGGAAGTAATAAAAGCATTAGATTGACTTACAGCACCATTACACTTGGTTTCTACGCTTCCAGTTATTATACTTGCCATAGATGAAATAAATCTATTATCTTTTTTAAAAAATGCGTTTAATTCTGATCCAATTAATCTACAATGATCCTGTTCTGTATCTCCAAACTTACAACTATTTTCTGATTGCTGGGATGGAGATATAAAAATTGGTATAGCCATATAAAATCACCTCTAGTTATATTTTATCACTACAATTTATCCTTGTTTATCCCTGTATGCTAACCATTGGTTTTAATACAGTTACCCTTATTCTTTGTATAGAAATAGACGACGCTTCATTATTTGTAACTGGAAAATATACAGTTAATTTGTCGGCACTTCTATACCAGTGCTTGAATGTAACTATTTGACCATTTACATCGTCATAAATCCATGGCATACTAACAATATCGTCTGAATAAATTTCCTCCTTAAAAACAAAGGCTAATTGTTTAGTTTCTCCAGCTGTAAATGCAACATCATCTAATGTACTTGTTAAGCGTGTAGCCATACCCCAATATTGAGCCTTGTAACCACCAATATCAGCGTATTCCGTAGATGTTAATATATCAAAAGTATCCTCTTTTCGAATTCGTTTATTTGTGTCCACGTCTGGAAATGCTGGATCATAATAATCTGAGTTAACAATTACACTTCCATATGTTATTGCATCACAATCGTGCATTCCAAAAGATGCAATATTTATGTTTCCACTACTTAACCCATTTAGTATAGTACCACCCCAAACAATAGGATGTATAGTATCCTGATTAAAATGATTATCCTTTATTGATAAACGATAAAACACTCCATCAGCATCAAGTTTTATTCCTCCACCAGCATTTACTTCAAAATAGTTATTAACTATATTTACACCTCTACAGTTTTTCAAACTTATACAAGGTGCTCCACTATTCTGAATCAACTCAACGCCACACCCAATTATACTTAATCCAGCACAATAATTATAAGTTCCAGCATCGCCACGATGTTTAAAAAATCCTCCATAACCAACTTCTTGTAGTATGTTAATTATTTTAGTATTAAACGCACCATTACAATTTAATGAATATTCTACTGTTTGAAATATCAAATCTCCATTCATACTAATTGATTGCAGATATCTTGTTGCACTTCCATTATAAAAAATATTATATAACTTATAAAAATAACAATTATTTGTCGATATTCCAATTAATTTGTCGCAATCAAAGCATTTTACAGCATAACTTAAATGACCTTCAAACTTTATATTATTAAACATAAAGTCGGATGTATCAGCAGTAGATGAGGAGAACATAAACCCAGCATCAGACTTTACTATTCCACCATTATTCAGACTATTAAATCTAGTCCAACCACGACTACCATATTTAGCAGATAGCATAAGAGTACCACTACCAGTTATATCATACATTCTAGACAAAATAATATCTTTCTTACCTGATATAGCTGCGTTTATTGCTAATTGAAGCTTTTCAAAATCTGTGCCAACATAGTCGTCTGGATTTATAGCCATAGAGCTAATTTTTTCAATTTCGGTTTCAATTTTATTTAAATTTGTTGCATTTATTGCAGGTGCTTCACCATTAACCCAAATTGTTTTAGTATACATAAAATCACCTTCTTATCCTCTTACTATTTTATCAATTCTTTTTATGCTAATTTCCTCTGAACTAGTTTTAGTATAATCCCATAAAACCCTACTTATTAGAGTTCCACTTCCAGCCGTACTAGTTGCAAGAGTTCCTCCAAAAATTCCAATTTCTTTTATGTTAAAATTTGCTTCTGTACTCAGCAAAACAAAATCACTAGAAGCCTCCCCAGTTCCTGACCTTGTTTGACTAGTTACTTGTGTCCTAAATATTTCATTTCCTAAAATTGTATCTGTATCTGTTACCGCTGCCGAACTACTACCGACAGCAAGATATTTAACTTGGAAATTTGAAGGAGTGCCAATATAAGCATTTGCAAACGCATTTAAAATTACATTCATTATTCTATTTTTTATAACAATAATTTTATTTCTATTTTCTACTTTTGATCTTATATTTATTTCAAAAAGTCCACATAATCCAAGTTTTTCATTCAACCCACTATTATTATTCATAGTTTTGTTTTTCTCCTTAATCAGATAATGATATTGTCCCAATTAATGTGCCGGGATATAAATCTGTTGCTGGATATAATGTATCGCTTGGAAACAAACAAGTATATCTTCCCACGTTAATTTCCGAAGAAAGTCCCATTGTTTCCGTAAAAGTTTGAAGTTTTATTAATATTTCATTTTCAGAAATTAAAAACTCTTTTCCACCTTTTATTATATTTTTGAAAAATTCTTCCCAACCACCTAAAGAAGCACCATCCAAAGCAACAACATTATACATTAATGTATCTACACCAATAAGCGATATTTCGATAGATTCTATAAGAAAATTAGAGTATATATTGTACAAAGGTTTATAAATATTAAGCAATTGACCAGCTTCTAAACCTTCCATTTCTGTTTTAAACGTTACAATATCGCTTATTTCTCCATATTTTCTTAGTATACCCGTTCCATAGTCTATTGCTTGATTTTTATCATCTAAACTAGTTTCCTTGATTAAGGATTCATATATTCCAGTAGTACCAGCTTCTATCGTGGCTCTTTCCACAATTTGCTCCGAATCTTCAACAACTAAAAATAAATTCCTTAATCCAACATAACTAACCTCTAACTTGTTAGAACTAGATAAAACGATTTCTGTATTTGCCTGCGATAAAACATTAGAATCATACCCAAAATACCATTTTTTATTTTCATCAACTCCATTGACACCAATGTAATTGGATCCAACTTCAACATCATCAATAAAAATTCTTGGTTTTTCAGCAATTCCATATCTGGTAATAAAATTACGACTAATTCCGTCTGGTTGTGGTGTTGGTTTTTCTAATGTTTGGGCATCTGTTCTGCATTTTCCACCTCTAATATATTGTTTATTTCTATATGTTTTCATGTCAGATTTTTGTGAAAAGTCATAATGTTGATTTCCATCAAAAATTTGAAATGGTGCAATATATGTATTTCTTTCGATAAAATATAATTTTTTATCATTGCTTATATACCACAAATATCCGCTTAAAGATGATAATATGTTCAAAGCCTCAGACACCTTTATATAATTAAAGACTGCTTTCTTGACAAGGAAATCACACTCAACTCTACCAATAGTAACTCCTTCATCTTCAAGTATTGGAAAAATTAAATCGTTTACTATTGTTTCTATGGATTGGTTTATTGCTACATCTGCAATAATTCTTTTGTCAGCAATTGCAGAATTATCAACAACTTGCAGGGCATAATATAGATATCCTGGGATATCTTCGTATTTTTCTATTCCTTGTATTATTCCAGAAAATATTGCAACATTATCTTTTAAAATTAAAAAATCATCTCCAACATCAAGACTAGGTAATAGTTTTAAATTTGAAACCGTTATACTTAAAGTTGAGCGACTATTAATTTTACTAGATATTGACCAATTTTTTAAGACTCCAACACTATAATTGTTTATTGCATAAACTAAAGCCATTTCTCTCACCTCCTGCGATTAAATCGAACTTACACCTAATCTATTAAGTCTATTAACTAATACGTTTCCAAGCCTATCCGCATCCCTGTCGTTTAGCAGTGTGTTGCCTGTTATATATACATTAATAGATCCAGTTTTATTTAGTGGTGTCACGCTAGCACCAGCAGGAAGCTCTAATATTTCGGGACCTTCTTCACCAACTAAAGCTAACCCTCTTTTCAATACATTTCCTCCATCCTTTAACATTGGTATAGTCGAAACGTTTAATCCTACTGTTCCACCTCCCATTACATCAGGAAGTGAAAACTTCATAGAGTTAAGTGATCTAATTGCAAGGTTAACCATGTTTATAACTCCATTCATTGCACCTCTTACAATACCCATTAAACCATCAAAAATACCTGAGAAAATTTCTACTATTCCACTCCAAGCAAGTTCCCAGTCTCCAGTAAAGACACCTACTATAAAGTCTATTAGTCCTTGAAATATTTGTATCGCTCCATTGATCACATCACCAATCGTTGCCACTGTATTAGAAACAATGTCTAGTACAGTTGGAAATACCAAATTAAATAAATCCATAACATCATTTAAAATTGGTTCAATAATTGCCCAAATGGTTTCCATTACACTCTGTATTCTAGGAGCCATTTCTTCAAAAATACTGCCTACCTTTGGAATTAATTCCTCTGCAATATATTCAAAAATCTTAGTTAATGGTGGCAATACTTTTCCAACAATAAATTCAATTGCACCTTTCAATATTGGAAACGTAGAACTAACTAACATCATTATAGGTGGTACTAAGTTTTCTATAACAGATCTAACCACATTAAATGCCTGAGAAAAGAATTCTTGTATTTGTGGTATATATGGACTAATCCAGTCATACATAGCTTGTAAAGATGGCATAAATCCTGTTCCAATCTCATCAGATGTTCCAGTAAATAAGCCTGTAATAACTCCCATTGCATCTGTCATTACTTGCTGTATAATTGGCATTGTTTGCATCATCCAATTAGCAAAGGTGTTAAGTAACGGTAACACTGCTTCTCCTAGTGGTATCATTATTCCAGTTTCAAAGTTACGCTTAATACCTTCAATCGCAGAACCAAAAGAATCAAATTTTATCTCGTTTAATGTTTCCATTGTTGGTTTAGCTGCGTCAATTGCTCCCTTAGTGTTTCCTAGTGCCAATACTGCTTTAGAACCTAAGTCTTCCCATTGCGTTCCAAACAATCCAACACCAATTGTATTTTGTTTGACAGGATCCTGTATCTCGGATAATTTTGCGATAACTTCAGCAAATGCATCTCTGGCACTTTGCCCACCACTTGCAAACTTTTTCGTCATATCTTCAGCACTAAGGCCTAATCCAGAAAATGCATCCGCAGATGTTTTGCTTCCATCCTTCGCCCTGATTGTAAATTCTTTTATTGCATCCCCAGCTTTATCCACGCTAAATGCACCTGCATCTACAGAGTTTACCATCATATTCATCATTTCATTAGCAGAAAAACCCATTTGCTTGAATTGTGGTGAATATTCGTTAATAGTATCAAGTAAATCTCCATTCTTATCAAGTCCATTTTGAGCGCCTTGAACAATTAGTCCATAAGCTTCATCAGCACTTAAACCAAATTGTTTTATTAGCATGTCCGCCGATCTAGTACTTTCTGTTATATCATACTTAAACACATCAGACACTAATAATGCATTTTGAGACATACTTTTAAGTTCGTCATTCGTAGTATATCCAAGCCCATTCATG
>Ga0066599_100000073_pt1 | contig 13391 bp, 14 predicted proteins | sample InisedmetaG_FD_60065 | JGI IMG/M metagenome (GOLD analysis project Ga0066599, IMG submission 60065) | Freshwater pond sediment microbial communities from the University of Edinburgh, under environmental carbon perturbations - Initial sediment | ecosystem: Environmental > Aquatic > Freshwater >...
AGTCCAGTCTTCAGAATTTAATGCTTCACAAAAATAATAGTTATTACCTAAAAACACTATCAGTCTGTCAAATATTTTAACTCCAAAACCGCCCTGTTTTGGCCAACCCGCTTCAGTAACTCCCTGACCTATTTCTACGTCGTCAGAACCCTCAGTCCTTGATGAATCGCTGTCATAATAAACATTTTTACCGTAAATTACTCCGGCTGAGATATAAAGCTGAAGCGCTCTTGATATTGTGCAATATTTATTAGCTGTTCCGTTTGCGGTATTGGATATGGGATAGTCTTCCGCTATGCAATAGACTTTCCATTCGGTTGTTCCGCCTACTGCTTTCGGGAATACTAAAAATTCGTGGTCATAATTTACGGTATCAATATCGATATCTACGGCTTCGCTTTTGTATTTTATTACCGCAAAAATTCCGCCACCCGCAGAATAATATAATTTATTATTACAGGCCTTTATAAAATACTCTACATTATCCTCGCCTATGAATGAGACAGCTCCGGTTACTGGTGTTGCGTTTCCGGTTACTACTGGATTATATTTTTGTATTCCGCCTATTTTTGTTATTGCCTTGCGTTTATCTAAAACAAAGTTTGTTAATTCAGCGCAGGCAGCATAGTCAATAATTGCCGCGTCCGGGTCGGACTGTTGTCCCTTCGTTATTCTTATGGGTAATGAAGTATATTTATCTAAAGGCATATAGTCTCCTTAATAAGTTTCGTATTTTTTAAAACAGTCGCTTTCGTCGTCTTCGTTTGGGACTCCCATGCAAAGACTCTCGGGTCTGTATGAAGACATTATTTTATCCGACTTCATTTTATCTATTATTCTATCCCATTCTCCATTTTCATAACTTGCCTGATTAAAGTCTCCGTCATCAGACGCTATGTCCGCGACAGTCATGTGAATCAGGGCTTCCTGACCTTTTCTGAGACTTGCTATATTTTCAAGGACATAACTCGAAGAAGAGTCTGTAAGTTGTGTTAAAAGAAGTTCTCCATGAATTGTAATTACTGCTCCCGTTGTGGTAGGTGCCGGGAATATATTAAGCGTTCCGTTTTCGATAAAAAACCATTCAGGGTCTCCTGACTCGGAAGTCATGTAGTCAATGCTCCTGACTCCTCTTATGGCGTCCCGGTCTAAAGTCTTTTTATCTGTTTGTTTTAATGGGACAAATCCGGGAATGGTTATTGAGAATATCTTTCCTACTGTTGCGGGTAAAGTATAGGCGGACTGACCTGCGACTGTGGTTAAAGAAATATTGGTTGTTCGGAGTAGGTCTGGTATCTCGGAAGAAAACTTATCCTGCTTTAGATTCAACCTTTCCAGTATTTCCGCTCTTGTGTAGTGTCCCGTCCCGTCTGTTGGTTCTTTTCTTTTCTTTAACACTAATGTTATCATTGACTCCGCGCTCATCATCTTGTTTGTCCCCCTTAATTAACTCTTTTATCTCTTCCGGCATTTCGCAAGGAAGAGTAGTTTTTTTAATAGTATTTATGTAGTCTTTATACTCCGCATTATTCCAATGGTTCTTTTGCTTCCATTCTGCGGTTTCGGGCTTAGCCATAAAACCTATATGGTGTAAAACAACCCCATTTATAACCTGATATTCTTTTAGGTTTGCGCAACGGTTCGTGTAAAACCTTACATCAGGTTTCACTATAACTATCGGACAATGGTCGCGCATTTCTATCATTCTATTTTCTGAAGCATAATCTATCAGGTGTATCAGTCCGATAGATAAATTATTATTTACCGCTTTATTTATAATCTTGTCTTGGTCTTTAACCGTTAAAAGCTCGTCCGAGTCAATAACCCAAACAAAATCATATCCGCCAAACTGCGCAAGCATTTCGTTTCGCGCTTCGTGTTCCGGTTGTTTTTTAAAATCAGCAACCTTTTTCTTTATATCAAATCTGTTAAAGCATTTTTCGACAGCAGGTAAAAACTCATTTAACTTCTCGTGATATATTATGCCTACGCCTATTTTCATTCTCACTCCTATTATATCATAGTTTTTCTATTTTTGGCTTTTAAAATTATGTTTTCCCTTACCTTGTCTGCGTCAAGCATATTCGACGCTCTATTCGGGTGTTCTCCGATACAACCTAAAACTTTATTAACAAACAAAAATTCATATCCTTTCTCGGCAATTCTCAGAAGATAGTCATAGTCTTCTGCGGAGTCGTTTATAAACTCCCCGACATCATCAAATACTTTTTTCTCAAATAACCAAAATATGCCTATGTGATTATTCTTAAACAGTTTATCATATCCCTGCCATGACGTAGCATTACCTAAAGTCTTCTTATTGCTATAATCATAATCGCAGTAAGCAAAGGCCTTTGTAGGATTAACTTCAAGAGATAATAACATATCCATTAAAAACGTCGGATAATAGGTATCGTCCGAAGCAAGCCAAGTCAAATACTTTCCCTTTGCCATACCAAAACCCAAGTTTAATTTATCTCCCATAAGACAATAAGGTCTTTTTACATAAATTATTCTCGGGTCTTTAAAACACTTAATAACTTCTTCCGTATTATCAGAAGACGAACCGTTTATTATAATCAATTCAAAGTCTTTATAGGTTTGCTCCAAAACGCTTGTTATTGAGCGTCCTATAAATTCTCCTTGATTATAAGTGGGAATGACTACCGTTATCATTCTTTGGTCTCCAAAAAGGTCGTATTACCCTCTATCATGTCCTTTCGTATCTGTTTTTTCTTCCAACGCGGTAACTGTGCGACCGCCATATACCATTCAATAGCATTCCACATTTTCCTTACTTTCCTGATATACCTTCTTATCTTCCGGCGCTTATTCCACGCATTAAACCTTACTATCAGACTTATCAACCTTTTCATTTTTCGCTCCTTGTAATTCCCTGAATTTGTCAGACCATACTTTTGCGACTGACTTCCAGTCATAAATTCTTTTAGCCCATTCTTTCATTTCTGCAACTAAAGGCAGTTTAGTCCGTATATCCATTGACTCTATAACATTCGTAGTCCACCTTTTTTGGACTTCGGGAGTCAGCATATTACCCGCTATCTTAACTCCGTATTGAACGGTCTCATCAAGAGCGGCAAGCGGGTTGGTTATAGGATATGCTCCTGCTGCTTGCGCCTTCATAGCGGTTATACAGGATATCTCATCAAACACGCAGGGGTATAACCAAAACTCGCTCGATAGGAATTCTTTTGCTATTTGCTCATGACCTACGCGTCCTTTATAGAAAATACCGTCCTGTTTGAGAAGTTTCATTATGCTTTCCTTGTATTGAGTCATGAGATAGTTTCCCTTGTTTAAATCATCATAGTTTTTATTAAAACCATAGAAAACGTGTAATGTCGCTTCGGGGTGGGCTTTTTTAATTTCTCCCCACTTTCCCAAGACTATCGCAAGTCCCCGGTCGGGAGAAGAAGCGTAAATACATTTAAACGGGACTTTCTCTATCTTCTCGTCAAACTGTTCAGACAATATTCCGTTTGTGGTTATCCATGTTTTATTATCAGGAATATCCGGGACATTTGTCCTGTGATACTGAGAAAGGAATATGACTTTATCCGTCTTCTCAAGTATTAAAGGATTATAGTTTTCCGGCCTTTGAATATCATGACACCATAGCAATACGACTTCCCCTTTGTTTGGAGCATACTCGACATAATCAGACATTCTCCACGCAATAAACACGTCGCAAGATTCTTCCTTGTCATATTCGTAATGATTCTTATACTGCACTCCGTCATAGTTTGCGGCTTCGTCGCAGGTATTATAAACGTCCACACACCAACCGAGTTTTACAAGTTCACGCGCAAGGCAGATGACCGCTTCTTCTGAACCGCCTATTCCGGTTGCGACTGAGTTGGGACTCCATGCTTCTATTGTCGGGCCGCAGTATATTACAACCCTGTTTTTCTTATGCACTCCGCCATATTGATTTACGAGTCTCACTATTGTCGGGTGGTCTTTCATATACGCCGGGACTGCCAAAGGCAAGTGTTTAAGTTCTTCGAGACATTTTGCTTCTTCGAGTTCGACCTTCAATTCAATTACCGCCTTAGTCAGTCGTCTTTGGTTTAAAAACTTTATGCAGTCATCATAGACTTCTTTAATGACTCCGTCGTTCTTATAATATTTCATTAACTCATCATACATTTTTACGCATTCATCAAACCTTCCTATCTGAAAGAAAGCATAGAATAGGTTGAGCATGGGTCTTCCCGTATAAGACATGGGGTCGACGGGCATAGTTCCATAAGGAGCGTCTTTTGTAAAACCCGTTTTTGATAAAGATATGCAGTCATCATACCGTCCCATTTGATAGTAGGTTGCGGCAAGTCCAAAATAAGCGTCAGGCCATTCTGGTTTCATTTTAAGTCCGTTCAGGTCGGCATTTAGGGCGGAGTCATATTTCTTCTCGAGTCTGTAAATATCCGCCATGCGGTTATAGGCAAAGGCGCGGTCGTCGTCCCAACCGCCCACTCCTACAAATTCCCGGTAAAGCTCTATTGCCTGCGAAGCAAGACCCATTCCGCCTAAAGCCCTCGCATAATCCAATACAACTTTCGGGTCGACGCATTTTTCATCATGCTGCCTGTTATACTCTTTTCCGATTATTTCAAGGTTTCTTACTGCCGACTCGTTCATCTGTTGCTGAGTGGCGTTGTGTTTAATATGACAAACATTCTCATCTATAAACAAGACCTTAGCGTTTGCGGTTGCCTGTAAAGTCTCGTGAAGAGAAGATACCCACTTATACCAACCGACCCTTACCATTCTTTCGCGCCATAACTTCATTATGCAGTTTCCGTTCTCGTCCCACCCGTAGAACCACCTTACCCACATAGCGCCTATTGTCGGCTCTTCAAAACCTTTTTGACAAAACTTAATAAACTCCGCAGGATTTATTATCTCATCATCAGCGTCCAACCATAACATTAAGTCCCCGGTTATAAGACTCATAGCGTAGTTTCTTGCTTCTCCAAAGTTACCGTTCCATTTCCAACCCGTATCTATTTTGCAGTTATACTTTTCCATTATCTCTTTCGTCTTTATATTAGTCCCGTTCCACGCAATTACAATTTCGTCGACTATCCCTGACGCGCTCTTTAATGCTTTCTCAAGGCAGTCCTCTTCGTCCTTCACTATCATACTTAAACTGACTTTCAGTTTCTTTCCGTTTATCTCTATCACTTTACACCCCCTTAAACATTTGACAAAATAGACTACATTCTTCTACCAATTCTTCATTATTTCCTTGTCCTTCTTTTAATTCATCAAGATAAACGCCTTTTATAATGCTATATCCCAAATCTCTTTCAAGTTTTATTCTTGCTTTAAAAACTTCAGGATAATATTTTCGTATATTATTCCAATATCCCATTCCACCCTTTACACAACCAATACAGTTATTGTTAAGAAATCCTTTATTATACATTTCCGGTATTGACATTTTCCATTCTTTGACTATATTTAAACAGTCATTTTTTGTTAAATTATTTTCTATTAACGGGAATATATGTTCATATTTTGGCTCTATCTCCACAATTCTATCTGCTCTATTTTTTTCATTTATATCAAATCCCCATATATAATGTGTTGGATTATTCACAATTTCCCATTCTTGTCTTACTCTTCTTTTTAGTATATGTGTGCATTTTGCTTTTCCTTGCATATTTATCATTTTAAATTGTCTGCATACTTCGTCAACGGTTTTATATTCACTTTGTAATATCTCAATGGTAATGCCATAAAAAAACTCCAAGTCTTTTATAAATCTTAATGTATCTGCGTGTTGGTCGTCTATGTTGATATAGGCAAGTCTTATATTTTTATATTTATCTATTGCAATTTTAGTTGCGACTGCACTTGTTAATCCGCCCGATACCCAAGATACATATTTCATTTTTGACCTCTTTCACTTGTCATTGTGCCTATGCAAAGTTTAGGCGCAAGAAGTGCAAACTCCGTATAATTTTGGGGATTTTGCATACTCCAGTAGTTATTTACTCCATGAAATTCATGATATAAAAATTTCATAGCGTAATATACCGGGATAGGCATAAGTCTTCCAAGTCTTAAAAGACCTTGTCTTGTTACTCCCTTGTCATCATATTCTATTCTTGTTCTTACTTCTTCCATCATGGCTTTTGCTTCGGCGGGATATTGCTGAGAATAACGGTTTAATACGGTTTCTAAAGTATCTTTTTTATATACAAGGAAGAAAATACCGTTGTGCAGGACTTTCGCGACGGGCTTGTCGTCGTCTTTGACTATTACGTTCATGACTCTCCTTTAACCGTTGGGAGACGGTTCATAACACCGTCTCCCTCAGGTTGTTATTTAGGCAGAAGGTAAGTGGCTTAAGCCCGTTGCGACCGAGTTTGCTTCCTCGGCAAGCGCTTCGAGTGTAAGTTCACCTCTTACTATTCCCTGCTGACCATGGATAGTCTGTGCCACTTCCTCTTTGGAGAGTTCATGGACAGGTTCGCCGATAGCCATTTTCCACCTTGCATTTTCAATTACAAGCAAAGTGCAACCATACCCGGTTGAGTCCGAAGGTATATCCCTCGATAAGAATATCCTTTGCGTTCCGAAGTCTGATTCAAACTCCGCGACGTGCTGAATAAATTTCTTGTCTTCAGCATTGATATTCTTTGTGATTTTCTCCGAGAAGGCGGAGATAACCTTTTTCAGTTTAGAGTTGACGTATGTTTCGTCAGGGTTTCCGCCTGCTATCCATGCGTTCTCTATCTGCCCGATATAAAAAGCTTCGGTAAGCTTTGTCCCGGAGACGACTGCGGTTACGTTTGTGCTGATGTAATTTAATACACCCGCCAACCTTCTCGCTACTGTCGTGTTTCCGGTTGCTTTCGACCCTCTTAAAAGCGCGTGTTCAATGTCTGTGGATATCGCTTTCAGTTTCTTTGCAAGGTCGTATTCATACATATTTGACAAGCCCGCCTGCTTAACCCATTTCTCAGTCGAGGAGACAGATACGTCTTTGCTGAAAATCTGAGTTACGTTGTTGGCTCTTGTCGGGACAGATGTTGCGCTGTAAGAGAAGGCAGAACCTTCGACTACTGCGTTATCCTGTCTCGTGGTTATTGTATCGCGAATCCACTGGTGTAAAGTGTTGCTCGCTTTACCTTTCCTGATACTGGACATAAACGGGGTTTCCGTCGGGGATATCGTTACGATAGTCCCCATTATGTCTTCCAACCTGTTACCGTCATCATAGGTAATTAAAGGTGCGCCCATAATTTTGCTCTCCTATTTTGCGTCTGGTTGCCTGATAGCTTTAATATAAGCTATCATTTCGGGAGAGTCCGGGCGTTTCCCTTGTGCCGCCAGTCTCAAAGTTTCCTTTTTCGCTGTGGCACTCGGTGGCGCTTTAGGACTTTTACCAGTCGCTAAATCTTTTTTGGCAAGCTCTTTATCGAGCTGTTTTTTAAGACTCGAAGTGGCAGACTTTTTTCCCTGATTATTCAGCAAGAAGGCGGTTGCGGCAGCAAGAAGCGGCCCTTTTGGGTGCTTGTCTAAACCGTTTTCTAAATAAATCTTGTTTGCCAGTTTAAACTCGGGCTTATCCTTATCCATGTAATCGGGAAGTAATGTATCAACCAGCATATAAGACTCATTTAACTGTTCCTTAAATGCGCTCTTCTTTTCTATGCGCTGCTCTATTCTTGCGGCTTCGCGCTCTTTAAGGATATCATTTACAGTTTGCTCATACTCCGGTTGTTCTTCCTTAAGTTTCAGGAGTTTTGCGTCAGGCCATTCCTTCTCATTCCATTCTTCTTTTGGCGCTTCCGCAGATTCTTCGATTTTGCCGACCTTCTTCATTAAGGTTTCGATAACTTCATCTCTTTCCTTAATCTTCGCGGTCATCTCGTCGAAGCGTTCCTGAACCTTTGATACCGGGATAACTTCTTCCTGCTCTTCCTCTTTCTTTTCGGCTTCGTCGGTTGCTTCCTCTTTCTTTTCGTCGGTTGCTTCCTCGGATTTAGCCGCTTCGCCTTCTGACTTTTCGTCAGTAGTCTGTTCTTCTGTCTTTACTTCATCTCCCTCTAACATATTACTCCTTCTCTTTTAACGTCTTAGTGGGACGTAGGCCGCTTCTCCTTTTATAGTCTGGGTCGACTCTCAAGTTTAGACCGTCTTTGGGGACGTCGGCTAATTTTATCGGTTCTTGCGAACCGTTATTTTCCATATCTCGCTTGCTCAGACAACGCTATTGCTATCGCCTGTTTTCTGCTTTTGACTTTTTTGCCTTTTTTAGAACCTGAATGAAGCTGTCCGTATTTAAACTTGTGCATGACTTTCTTGACTTTGTTCATCATACGCTTTGCTCCTTGTTCGGATTTATGTCTTCTTCATCTCTTTTGGTATCTTCGTTTTCGCTTTCGATTATTTCTTTTTCAAGTTCCGCCTGCTTGACTGCGACGTTTGCTTCTGCGATTATAACTCTAACACGCTTTTCAAGTCCTATGAGTATTCCCTCGAGAAGTCCGCATTTATATTCTGCGGATATGCCCTCGACTCCCATAGCAAGCCGACGCTTTATATCATTTATGTTTATGTTTGTCAAGAGTTTATATATTTCGCTTGACTGAAATTCAGTTACTTTCTTTGCAAGTTCAACACGTTCTTCAAGAGTAAGTTCGACTCCTTCTTTAACTGCGTCTTCAAGTGTTCGCATTTTTCTCCTTTGCTTTAGGTTTCGGTTTCTTTCCCGGTTGCGCCTGTCCCTGTGCCTGAAGCATAGCAAGTTGTTCTCTCATCTGGTCTGACTTCGCCGCTTCCTCAGGAGACATAATTAACTTCTTTGCCTTGCGCGGATTATCCGCCATTAAATACTGTCTTGTCAGTTCATAAGGTTTGACATAAGGATTATCTCTCATGTCCCTGTATCTCAGACTTGCTTTCATCTGTTCTATCTCGGGTGTGGTTGTTGCCATTTCTCCGGCAGGTGCGATTATAGAATTATAATTTATATCCGCCTTCAACCACTCCCTCGTTTCTTTAGTTCCCATAACAGGCGCTATAAATTTCTCAGGCCCGCGCTCTATCCATAAGTCTGATATTCTATCAAATATTTCCGCCCAAGCCATTTTCCAAATAGTCAAGTCCATGTTTCTAAGCGGAGCAGCCGACTGCTGAATACCTTGTATCTCGGTCGCTGTCCTCGCATTTGAAGTTCCGGTAGGATTTATAACACTCGCCATGCCATAGTCGACAGTTCCGAGAGACTCTTCCGCCCATGCCTTCAAGACCTGTTCTTCGCGTTCAAAAGACATTTCCGCTCCGACATAGGTATTGATTAAACCGAAGTTCTGGTTGCCCGGCGCTTTAACGGGTATGCCTTGTCCCGGTATAAATCTCACGTTATCTTGGTTGACTTCTCCGGGGACAAACCAAAACATCATAGCAGTTGCCAAGGTCTGTCTGTTTATTTTTGCGTTATGCTGCATATTGATAGACGCCTGTATCGGGGACAGTATTTCAACTACACCTCTCGGGGAGTAGTGTCCGTAAGAAGTAATTTCATAAGGTATCTTTACAAAAGGCCATTTCCTCATAGCGTAAGGATATTTTATGAAGCGGAGCGCGTCGTCCATGTATTCTTCGCAATAATTAAGGACGTGTCTTTCTTCTATCCCGTCTCCGTCTGAATCAAACCAACAATAGACTTCGTGTATCTCAATGGTATCGTTATTTGAATTTATGCCTTCTCTAAGTTTTTCTGCGGTATCGTGGTTCTTGTCCTTGTTTTCTGACGTAACTTTATTTTCATACGCTTCGGATATTTCAAAGTCAAATATTCCATGCTTAGGCAGAATTTCCGCAGCGACTTCCTTTTTCCATTTTCCATTTAATGTATCGGCAAGGAATTTTGCAGGACTGACTTTATAAGAGTGGTCTATCCATGCGGCGTCTTCAAGGTCAAATACTGCGACTGTATTCGAGGGGACTACGACGTCTTCCGGGTCGAGAATTGAAAGCATTGGAGAGTCTTTACAGACTTCCTGAACCGTAAATTCTACCGCTTCCGCTCCGTCATAAACCGCCTGAATAATATTTTTAATCTTCTCTTGGTCGTTCTCGTCGGTTATATCAAAATCAAATTTATCAATTAAAATCTGGTTAAACTCTTTTATGTTCTTCGGGTCTCTTAGGTCGAGCAGGTTTGACCATTCCTGAAGTTCGCTTGTCATTAAGACTTTGGTTACGGGTTCATACTGTTTGACATAAATAGTCTTCGCTATACTGAAGCCCTTAGTCAACGTCTTATCGGCCGCAATACATATCTCGGGAAAAATTTTCATTCTTTGTCTTACGAGCCAGTCGAAGTGCCATTCGAGATTTTCTGCAAGAACCTCAATGTTCTGCGCTGCCCTGTCGGGAAGGTCGGGCATTATGGGAGTCATGTCAACCATGGGGACTGCGTTGTGAATTATCTGAACGAAGTTTGCTTTATTTTTTCTGACGGTCTTGTCTGAGAGCGGCATATGAAGGTTGGACGCTCCCGGCCATGGGAAAGTTTTTGTAGGTCTGATTCCGTATCTCTTCTTAAACCATTTATTTTGTTTCTCCTGCCATGTTGTCCTGTCTCCGACTGCGGTATCATACTGGTCTTTGTAATAAGTAATTATACCTTTCAGGTCTTCGGCTTTGCTTACGGGTTGCATTTCTTCGTGTATCGCTTCTTCTTCTTTGTTTTTAATTACGACTTTCTTCGGCATTGTTTCTCCTTTGTTCTTTTAACTCCATTATACACATAAAATAATATATTTGTAAATAAAAATTTTACTCTTCCATGGCGCTGTAACTGTTTCCGGCGCCTTCAAGTTCTCTTTCCCTATCCCTGACCCACTTGGACGTTGACGACTTAGGTATTCCTACCGACAAGGGTTTAGCTCTCTTCACAGTATAAAGTCCGAACACATAGGCGTCCCCTCTATCCGGCGACCGACCTATCCTTGCTTTCAAGTCTTCCTTGGCTTCGGCGAAGATACGACCTCTGCTCACATGATATTGGACTGAAGTCAAATCAGTAATGAGTTGATTATCATTCGGGAGCGACGCTCTACTATCCCCCATTGTGTCTGCCGCTTCGAACCATGCTTCCGCTCTCAAATTGCCATACCTATCTGATTTATCCGCCCTGCTGTTGGCGACTTGCTCTATGACGGTTATTCCCGAATTCTTACCTAAGATATCAAGACAGACGTCTGCGACGCCACCCCCGATACCGTCGGTCTCTATGCCTATCGTATTCGCTCCCATTTCCCGCGCCATTTTGACTGCCCTTGCGCCCGTCTCAGTAACCCTCGCCATACCGAATATGTCCTGCTTGACGACGTTCTCGTTCTCGAACCCGTATATGACGCATTCGTCGTCCCCGAACCTTGCTGTATCGACTTGGACTATGACCTTCTCGTAGGGTTGACCTTCGACCTTCTTATTGCGAATCTTCTCACACCACGCCATTTTAATAATAATCTCAGCGCCTTCAAGCAAGTCCCATGACCCATTTATCATGGCTTCATACATCTCGGGACGGTTACGGAGAAGGTCTTTAAGGTTGTCATAATACTCTTTCGGAAGATGTGGGTTATCAGAAGGCAAGGCCTGAATGAACGCCTGTTTCTCGCCGGGGTTGGTAATAAACCGATTCCGAATATAACACGCCCTCGGGTTGGCGGTAAAGAGCGCCCTATACCTCGGTTGTTTCCCGTTGGGCAACTTACGCCTAATCCTTTGCATTATAGCAAGAAAGTCGTTCTCGGTAATTTCCTCGGCTTGGTCTATACCCACAAACCCATACTCCGCCGAAGTAAAGCGGTCAATATCCTCTTGCTTATTAAATCCGCCGAACACAATTTCACTCGTCTGCCCGTTCGGACAGAAGACCGTAATATATCCTTTCTGCCAGTTTATACGATACAGGTCTGACGGAATATACTCCTGCCACACCTTCAAGGTCGTTTCGACAAAGTGCTTCCCAACCTTACGACCTAAAAATCCCCTGTTCCCCGGATACTGAAGACATAAAGCAAAGGCCTCCATAACCAAGAACACCGACTTCCCCCCGCCCACCGCTCCCCCGTATAACAGCTCATACTTCGGGTTCGCGTGCGCTAAGGCCTGCCGCTCCGTAGGGACATACTTTAAATTATACTCCACTCAGTCTCTCCTAAAGTCTTTTAATGTAGTTTGTAAGCCAGTTCTTAAACTCCGTCGGGTTGCAGACTATAAACCTGTCCAACGTCCCCATAATCTCTATGACGTGTTCAATGCCCGCAATTCTCGGGTCGGCCTTCGCCTTGGGTTCGGCCTTCACTTCCGCAGTCAATTCCTGTTTGACTTCTCCTGAAAGTGGCGTTTCTGAAATTTTATCTTTTGAAATTTTTTTCATTTGAGACTCCTTTGGAACGAAATTTAGTGATTTTCTTTTGGAGACTTTAGACGTGTGGGACACCTACCACCCACATACCCCCTACCCCTTGTCTTGGGTGGCCATGCAATCCTTCAGTCTCTCTTCAACCAACCTACCAACCAACCTACCAACCAGTCAACTACCTTACTACCTCAATGCTATAATGTATTAGGTATATCATCATAACCCTTCTACTTCCTCATGCCTTAATGCCTTAATCTCCTCTAATGCCTTTAAGTCTTTAAGGACATTAGGTAGCATTCGCTTATCGCTCATGCTATTATATGCGGCGGCGGTTTTCTCGGGCGTGTTTGCCGCGATATTCTCGGCGTGCTTGTAGTCGGCTTCGGGCGTTCCCCGGTCTGAAAGTGTTTTCCCCGTGTTTTCGGGCATTTCGCTTGATTCTATAATGCGCTCTTTTTCTCCTGCGGATTCAATTTCATTGATTTTACTGCCTTTTGTAAAATGCTCTTTGTCCTGCTGTGGCGTGATATCTATTGCGGATTGTTCCGGCGGGCGCGGAATATTAAGGTTGATTACGATATTGCGGTCAAGTCCCTTTGGCGCTATGATATCCCTTTCAAGTTCAATGGTTTTCGTAAGTCCGTATATTGCGGCGCTGTATGTCTCGGGTTCATAGTCCTTTAAGGCCTGATAACTCTTCTTCTGTGCGTATTCAAGGCGTTTCAAGTGTTTTACATTCATTTTAGCAAGTTCTTCGCTGATTTTCTCATCAGTCTTCAATTGTGCTTTCTCTAACTGCTTTTGTGTAGCTTTTATCATATTATTACCGCATGCTTTATAAACAGTCTGATAGTCCAATTTATGCTTTCTGCAATAGTCTGCAAGGTTTAAGTAAGTTCCTTTGATGATTCCCTCTTGAAAGTCTTTTCTTAATTGTATGTAATTATTCTTTACTCCGGTACCTTTCATT
>Ga0066599_100000074_pt1 | contig 13388 bp, 12 predicted proteins | sample InisedmetaG_FD_60065 | JGI IMG/M metagenome (GOLD analysis project Ga0066599, IMG submission 60065) | Freshwater pond sediment microbial communities from the University of Edinburgh, under environmental carbon perturbations - Initial sediment | ecosystem: Environmental > Aquatic > Freshwater >...
CAAATATCCAATAAAAACACCCATCATTCCTATCCATTGATGATGAGGAAGCCAAGTAATTTGAGTACCCCAGAACCAATTCCATCCTTCTTCTAAACGATAAGACTGTAGTTGGAGAAGGTGTTCAAAAGCACCCCAAGTGGCTGCACCAAATGAAATAAGAAATAATAGATGACCTATCATATGCCATCTAATTTTCAGATTCTTCTTCAGGTTCATCATCATTATTAATCTCTATAACCTCAACTTTTGAAATTGCTGGTTGATTATATTCTTTCATTCTCAAGTCAGAATCAATAACTGCAACCTCATGAATTTCATCAAGTGTTAAATCATTATTGAGACATTCTCCAAAACAAATACCATATTCAAAATCCATGACCTGTTGGATACATCCCTTCATCTTAGGATTTTTTAGTTCCTCTTCAGTGAAGATTTCAAACAGTAGGGACGGTTTGTTCGGTTCTAAGTTTGTTTTGCTCATGGTTTATTGCATCCGATATTTTATCCCATTTAGTATATACAGCAACCATACTATTAAGTGTTACGATTATAGGGTTTTCCTTTACTACTTTTTGAGCCTTTCTATCCCATTTATCATCCCTAGCAGCATTGTATTCCATCTTTAGGAGGGCATATGTTGCCGAGAAGAATTGGGAATAGAATTTATTATCTAAGTTCCCTTCCTTTGTTTTAAAATTGATTTCTAATTGTTTGTCAGTTCTCGGAATTTGGAAAACTATTTTTCCTTTTGCATGGGCTATTTTCATCGCATCATTGAGATGTTTTAATGCCTTATCTCTCTGTCTTTCATATTTTGGTCTTGTCAAATTACAATCTCCGTTGTTCTTTCTTTACCACATCTTTTACATGAATCTCTTCTTGGTATAATAATACCAATGGCTGGTCTATCAGTATAGAAGTTCCAAGCACAGCATTTGCTACACTTCCATCTCTTCATACCAATCCAAGACATTAATCATCAGAACAACTATTTAAAGATTATGCTACCTTTTTCCAACAGTCGGAGCCACTGTCTCCACCCTGACAAAGTGTATTAGTTGTAATGATAACATCTTCTACTAATGCACTGAAATTACCATAACTTACATTTACTGCTGCACTTGTATCTGTAATAGTTGCTGTTGTATCATATGATGTTCTACCAGATTTTCTGAGGACATCACCAACTGTTAAGTCTTGTGTATATCTAACTATTGGTTGGTATCCTGATTCTAATTGGTATTTAATCTTACATGCAATTCCTACTTGGTCACTACCTGCAAATACCCTAGCTGCCAATGCATAATCAGTTAATGGGAAATCAAACGTTTTAGATGTATCAAACACAAGTCCATCCTTTAATTTGATTGCACATAAGTCTTGATAGTTCTTTCCTGCTACATATGTTGTAAATCTTGTTCTCCAATGTAGTGATGCAAAAGCGTTCATTATTTTAATAGCAGCATTTGATACCGGACAGAAACTTTCCATTGATATTGGGTATATTCTTTCATGCCAAGCATATTCTCCAATAATATGGTCTGGGTTGTTTATATCACCACCATCATACTTTCCGGGTTGTAATATTCTTTTATAATCAGAAGTTTCATGGGATGGGTCATCGCATCCAACATGAGCATTTGTCATAGCATAAAGACTTCCATCTCTATATGATGCTAATGTACCAAGAGTTCCGGCAGTAATTGCTTCATTACCTACACTAATACCCGATACAAGTGGTCTAACAACCTGCCTTCTATCTGTTGTACATATAGTTGGTGGAATAGCATATACTTCACCAATTTCTACTACATCAACGGCATATCCATCAAGTTCTTTTGGTAATATATCTTTTGTTCTTAGTTCATTGAGTGGCAGTTTCTTTGAAACATATATTCTAATTACATCGTTCTCACAGAGATTTCCTGCTCTCAGTCTTGCCTGTGGTTTCATACTGTATCCCACAACATTTCTATATTTCATAGATTGTTCTGCAATCTTTGTTACGTTTACCATTGTGTATCATATAATAACGATGTTGTGTTGTATAAAACCTTTACTAAAGTAATAATATGTGGTAGAGCAGGGCATATGCCCAAGGTGCTTCCATCAAGTAACACTCAAAGGCTTCTACCACAGGGGTTATTACCCGTATAGTATATTTGCCTTAATAGATATATAAGGTTTATGACAACATCCTTTTACGATAAATCATATCCCATATCTTCTTTTCTTGCATATTTATAACCTTTTCTGACACACCATTTTTGATATATTCTTCTAATTGCAAAATAGCCTGTTGAATCGGGTCTTTTTCATCTGATTTGTCAGCTTCGGAAGAAGTGACTTCTCCCCAATTACCGTCAGCCTTTAGTTCTAGTGACATACATATTATTCTATTGTGTTAGATATATAAGTTTAACCATGCCGTAACTCTGAACCTAGACTTTCAAATGTTTGTGCGTTTACGTCTTTTATCCATATCCATTTATCTCTATTCATTACCCTATTGAACATGGAATCAAACTCTGCTTTTGTCAAACTTGGCATTGTTTCTAACATTATAGAATATGCGTCATCTCTTGTATATATTCCTGTTGGATAGCATTCCTTGAACGTCCTTTCCTTATTCGACTTAGACATTGGTTTACCCTGTTCTGTTAGATTTGTATCAAACTGACCAGTTGATGGGTCTATGTTAGCTCTAGCTAGTGTATTCAATATTAATTGAATTGCCAATTCTGCATCATCTATAGTTGCCTCATCTCTTAATGCCATCCTTGCACTTGCCTGAGTCAACCTAATCATACCTTGGAACTGTCTTGGAGCAATCGGTATTACTTTACTTCCTTTCTGACTACCCCTAAGAGTTAAATAAAACGCCATTAACCTTCTTCTTGCTTCAACATTTGGGAAAGGCTTTTTTGATTTTGCATATAATATGTATTTCTTTATTATATCTGTTGGAATTAATGGTAAGTCTTCTTTAAAACTATCATCTAACGAATCGAAGATTTTATTCATTATTCCCTCATCTTTCTTTTCATCAGGAACATCCCTCATGATATATATCAAGTCAAACCTAGATAATATAGTTGGTGGTAAGTCAACATTATCTGCTACAGTATATTTTTCATCATATTTACCATACTTAGGATTACCTGCTGCTAATATTGTTGTCTTGGCATTCAACGTTGCATGTATGTTTGCCTTATTAATTGAAACTGTCTGTACTTCCATTGCTTCGTGTAATTTATCTCTATCTTCCTTTGTCATCTTTTCAATTTCATCAATAGCACACATTCCACCATTAGCTAATACTACCGCACCAGCAGCCAACGTCCACGAATCACCATCTTTTACTGCCGATGCTGTTAATCCTACACCCGTGCTTCCACCTGCTTGTGTATATATGGCTTTAGGTGCTACCTTTGATGATGCAATAATCATTGCTGTCTTTGCAGTTGATGGGTCTCCGATTAACAGGCAATTAGATGAACCTCTAAAGTTAATATCTGTTCCTTTATGTTCAACCCCACCAAATAGGCATAATGTTAAACCATATTTTTCCTCTTCCCAACCATATATTGATGGAAAAATAGAATTAATTAATATTTCCTTTATTTTTGGATGTTTGCTCCATTCTTCTAGCACAGTTATGTCTTCTGGTGATATTTCTGCACTAAAGGCATCCTTTGTTAGAATATCAACATAGTTACCAATTATAAACCAATTATATACTCTTGTTGTTCCTCTACCGATTGGTTCAACTGATAGTATTCCAGTAAGATTAATCATGTCTCCCGGCTTACATTTGTTTACAAGATGTTGACCAACCAACATGACTTTTAATGTTCTTGGGACTGCACCTATTTCTGCCTCATCTGGGTTCTCTTGTATTGTTAATTCTTGATAATCATCCCATTTGCTTTCTTTTTCTTCCATTATAAATAAAGTAGCATTACAACTTGGACAGAATGCTGGTTTTTCAAGAACCTGAGAAACTTGGTCAACATATGTCATTTCATTACATTTACTACATCTAAAATATGCCCTTCTAACTATTGATTTAGGGGGTGCTGAATTTATAACAACTCCATTTATTGTATTTAATTTACTTATATCAGTCGAATCCATTTCTCTGAGTTTTTTTGTTAATGGAACGCTTTTAAATGAAATAAATATATCATCAGATGGAAGTTGTTCTTTTATTCCATCTCTAACTGCTCCATAGAAGTCTGCCCGTAAATCTATTTTATATTCATCCGGTAAATCATCAAAATTTATATAGATAACCTTACTCTCTTTCTTTCTAATGGAATCTAGCTGTTTTATATATGGTTCCTTCTTGAAAAGAGAATCCTCGACAAATATGCTCAGGTTATCAATGAATGCCGTGATTTCTTCCATATGTATCACACTTTATACAACGGCTGTGCTTTATAAAACTTTGCATTAGATTATCAAAAGATTTAAATAGATGTAGTCCTATACCAAGTATGGTAAACATGTCACAGATTGAAATTGACAAAGAGACATTAACCAATATTGCTGCATTTGCAGTAGTTATTGCATATGTTGCCTTTCTAGTTATTAGACCGGAATATAAAGTACCAGATGAGTTGAAAACAATCGCCAATCTCTGTATTGGTTTCCTCTTTACTGGTGCAGGATTTAATGCAGGTATAAGAATGGTAAAGGCACAGATTGCAGCAAATAAGAAAGAAGGTTAATGGTTTTCTGCTATCATATCAATAGAAGCAACCCATGGATAGTCATCATATCCACTTTTTGCATCTACTTCAATGTTTAGTGGTCTTACATATACAGTTGTTACTTCATTATCTGATAGAAGGCATCTAGCATCCATTTCGTCTGCAAGTGTCATCAATGTTGTTTTCTGTGCTGTAGTCACAAGTGCAGTTATTCTATAGTGTCTTGGCTCTACAATAAATGTCGCTGTATCAATTGCAGGTGTGGCTTTTCCCGGTATTCTTTTAATAGCAAATTTATTTACTGATACTAACCTATATCCTGTAACTAAAAGAAGATTGATATTTACAGTACCACCATATCCTGTATTATTTAGGGTAATTCCAGCCATATCTTATTCAATATAACTATGTAAAAATATGCATATAAGGTTTTACTTATCCAAAAGTTGTGATAGTAGTTCTTTAAATTTTGGTTTTGATGTTAGATAAATCATTTTCTCTGATGCCATATTTGATGCCTTATCAATCTGGTCTATTAGTTGTTTATCATTCTTTCTAGTTAAATATCTGTTCATTTCCTGTATCATTTCTATTGGATGGTTGTATTCTATATAGCATCCTTCTGCCCAATCTATCCAATCTGCTCCTTTCTTACTTCTATCATTAGTTATTAGAGGTACACATCCACATCTTATTGCTTCAGCTATAGCTAGATTGAATGGTTCATCACCTTCATGTGGACACACAAAGAATCTATACTCATTAAGCGTATCAACGAGTCTTTCTTCAGGAATCCTCCCTATCCATTTTAGGTTATCTATTTTTATTAATTTTTCTATATATTCTGTATCGGATGTCTTTTTAGGGTCACTATAAATATCTATATTAATCTTTGTTTGTTTAAGCATATTTGCAAATTGTAATGAAAACTTATGTGGTAGTATATTTCCATAATAAAAGAAATCCTTTATTCTATCTTTGAACGGTATAGTTAATGTAAATTTATCTTCTATTGGGTGATACCTTTCTGTTACTATCCTACTTATATTATCATGATATTTAACATTCAAAGGTTTATGATTTAAATTGATTATATTATTAATCATACTGTTATTTAGAAATAAATAATTAACAAGCACTGTTCCATCACGGTGTAATCTTGCAATATCATAATCATCTTTAAATGGTAAGTTTTCTAAAAAATCATAACAATGATTAAAGTATATTATCTTTGTTTTAGGGTAATATGATTTATAATGATATACGGCTTCAAACACTCTTGGATAATTCTCATTAATTAATATTATCTCTGGTTTTTGTCTAGCTAATTCTTTTGCTAATATACATGGGGGGTTCTGTGCTTTATATACTATTGGGTATCTATCTTCTATACAGCTAAGTATCGTATTGCCCGTTCTTTCTATTCCAGAGCCTACATTCCAATTAAAATAGAATATGGTTGGTTTATTTGGAATTGGAATATATACTGGTCCTATAGCATCGCCCATAACATCCTTTCTTTCTTTAATGTTACTTACTGTTTGTTCCATGTTTTTTATATATTCTATATATCTATTTCTGTTTATATTAGCATCTAAAGATTTCTTTGAATGAGGAAGATGATACATCCATCTATCCATTACGGGTATTTCACCATTATTTAAATATTCTAATCTCCATAGTGCTTCATTATCTTCACAACCCCACCCAAAGAATGATTCGTTGTATCCACAAAATGTTTCAAAGAAATATTTTTTATGCATAACTGGACCACCAGCAGCCCCCTCTCTCTGTGGAAATAAATAGTCATATGGTCCAGCACTAAATAGGTTCTCTTTACTTCTTAATGTATCATCCATCTGTTTATTTTTTTTCCAATATTCATATCCACTAAGATTCATTCTATAGATTCTGCTCCATGGCATGAAAAAATTGGGTTTGTTTTCTTTATAATACTCTACAACTTTTGCAATATAATCCTTATCTAATAGTAAATCACCAGCAAAGAACATTAACAGGTCTCCACTTGCTTTTCTTGCTCCAACATTAGAGCACCAAGCATAGTTGAATTTATCTGGATAAATCTGAGACCTTATTGATAAGTATTTATTTACGTTAATGTTATTATAATAAGTTTCTCTATCTTCTGTTAGTTCTTGTTCTATAACAACAATTTCTAATTCTTTATAGGTTTGTTTGTTTAAAAATTCTATAGTTTCTTTAAAATTAGGGATTCTATTTTTATCGTCCTTCCCACCTATTGGGATGATTACAGAGATTTTCACTTTTTGGTCTCACGCTTTGCAATCTCTTCATCCAATGTCTTTAACCAGTGGTCACTTAACTCATAGGCAGGAGGTGCAGTAGCTAATATTTTATCTGTTTTTTCTACAAGTTTTCTTACAATTGTAATCAAGTCAAGTGTCGTATAGTGCATCATTACTAATCTTTCTATTGTTCTTGCTTGTTCATCAATATCTGGTCTTTTACCAAATACACTGTTCCAATTGTATGTAAGAACGGAGAGTTCCATACCTAAATCCTTTATTATGTCTGTAATTGGTTTATCCATTACAACATTTAACATGAAGTTAGTGAACTCTTTTACCTTTGATTTTTCCTCTCCTGTAGCTTCTACCCACCTACCTGCTTCAGCTTCCTCCATCTGCTTTTTCATTATAGCAAATGCTGAATCAATAATCTTTACACCAAAATCCCCAAAGTTACTGCGAATATCGTTACGATATTTAAGTATATCACAAACTTTACCCACATTTCTTTCAAACGCCTTCTTATCATTTTCATTATTAAAAAGAGGTGGTTTTACTGAATCTGGGGTTGGTGGTTTTTGAATTACCTGTTCTTTAACAGGTTCATTAGATGGGGTCTGATACTTTTCCTGCTGTTTTCCTTTATAACTTTCCATTTTTGACATTTTTACTTCCTCAACACACTTCTGATTTCGTCTGCCTTTTCCTTCCTTACTGAGTCTAGTATATTATCTAACATACCCAAGGATTTAAGGCTTTCGCCTATTGCTCTTACTTTAGCCATTTCCATACGACACGCTGTAGGGAACGGAGTAAATGAATCTCCTGTTACTTCATATTGTGCTCCTAGACATCCTCCACTACATACATGTTTTATTCCACATTGTTCACAATATGGGAATGATTTATAGTTACAAGTTACTTCTGCAATATAGAGTTCTGGATTTTTTACATCTATACCTGTAATGGTTTTCCCATCAGTTGTAAAGTTACCCATATTTAAATGTTCATAACTCTGTCTATGACATGGACCAAGACTTAAATCTGCAAGTCTTAGATATAGTCCAGATTGGAGTGAACAACCTAATCCTCTACCACACTGAGTCAAACAACTTGAAAGTATATTGAATCCCTTTTCTCTGAACAGGAAATTTCTGAATATATCAGGGTTTTCCTTACACATCTTCCAAGAGAACTTAACGAGATAATCAATAAATTCAGTCAAGTCTACAGTCTCTTTTTTAGACCATTCTACATTTCGTACTTCTAATAGATAGATATTGTGCCAAGGAATATTTCTTTTCTTCATATTTTCTTGGAACCAATCGAAGTTCTGTATCCATTTATCTATTGTAAGACTGTAAACCATTGGATGGAAACCAAAATAGTTCTTAGCTGCAAAGTCAAAACATTTATCATAATATGCATCATCCCTTGGGTCTTTGAAGTTAGGATTAACATCTATTTCCCAAATCCTGTTAGATGGTTCACATCCTTTTGTAATGCTCCCTCTGAATGGTCTGTTGGCTTCACAATACTTACCATCGAATGATGCACTTAATGATATTGGTGGTCCATCTTTTCTGCTTCTATCAATATACCCTTGTACTTTTTCTGCCAATTCATCATTGAGCATCCATGTATAGTTAGTTGGAACAACGATAGGACCAGTTTTTCCTTTGAGCCTAGTGAGTAATGTTTCGAGAATACTGAATCCTACTTTTTGAACTAATACCTCACCAGAGAATAATTCTAATTTAGGGTCATAGTTATTTTCTAATAACCAATTGATAACTATATTCATATTTTTCATTATCAGTTCATCATTATGCCAATTCTCTTTAGGATATAGTTCTGGACCATATCTATTGACATAACAATATCTACAACCTAAGTTACATTCATAGTTGGGTATAATTTCTAATCCATGAAAATTAGCCCATTTCTCTTCACCCGGATGTTTATATGCTTCAAAGTATGTTCTACTTAAAAAGTTCCATATTAGTTCATTGTTCTCTTTCTTATAATTATCTTGTGTCATTTATTCACTTCTCCTAGTTTTGTTTGGATTGCCCTATGAAGCACTTCTTGAAATGCCCCATTACCGAATAATCTAATCAACGATACTACCTGTAAATGTAGTGAACCAGTATTTAAAAGATTCTCCATTGGACAGGATAGACCAGTGTTCATGAATAGGGCGAACATTAAACAGAGGTCATCATTTTCTAAATATATTGAGTCCACCTGACCTGCAAATGCTAACTCTTTTAACATAGCTACAATGTAACCTACTTGTAGTCTCCAAAAATCATGGTATCCAGCTAGAGTATGTAAATATCTACCAACCTCTGCTTTATCATCTGGGTCTACTATGAAGTTTTTCTGTATATTACCAATTGAACCTCTTTTGAATAGAGACACATCCCAATTATCTATCTCTGATTGTTGGAGTATAGAATCTATATATTCTTGATTATTATAATAGAACGTTCTATGACATATATGTATTTCATCTCCACCAAGACCGAAATTGCTTTTACCTCCACTACAGGTAAACATCCTCTTTTTATTTCCTAGTTCTTTATAATATTGGAATATCCTTTCTAGTCTGAATGTATATGTTGTATCGTATCCTCTATCATGGAATGTTTTAATATATCTAGCAAATAACTTACCATCTTCAACGGTATATTTGCCCGGAACCATTAATGTAGGTACATATGAACCCTCGGCTAATTTTACGTTCTTGTTTGTATTTGTATCATGGAACATTTTACTAAGTGCCACGAAATAACTATAATATTCATCTAATCTTTCGGGTTTTTCTAATATAGCTCTCATATTATCTGGGCTATGTGTAGCCTTCCATCTAAATTCAACCTTAACATTTTTAAGGTCTATCTTATTCAATCCTTCAAGTATTGCCTTTACCTTTATTGGTATCTTATCTGCTATTCCTACCTGTCTGTTTACATCAGTAATCCAAGCAGGTCCATCAGTTGATGATTGAATACTAAGACTTATCTTTCTATCAGATGGAGCAGTATCAACCAATGCTTTTGCAAACCGTACTTGTATCTCAGGGTCTGTCATCTGTCCTGTTGAATAACTGAAGTCAGTTAATTCTGGAAATGTAGCAAAAAGTTCTGGTAATTTAGGTATAATTAAATCTGTTGTAAGTGTTGGTTCTGTTCCCCAGAAACCCAAACATTTAAGTCCTGTTCCATAAAATGTTTTTAAATCTTTAATATAATATCCATTTATGAGACTTTCTTCAATTTGTTTGTGAAGAACTTTCATATGTTCCGTCTTTGGAATGTAGCAATACTGACAGTTGAATGGGCAAAATCCGGTAGTTAGTATTTCACAAGCTACTTGTTCCTGTCTCTTTTGATTAACCATCAACAATATCACTCATCTTAAATATATAAACCTTTCCATCTAAACAGACCTGTTATAGGTTCCGTTATATGTTGTATAATCTGAACTCCAATTTGCATCATCATAAGTTAAATTATGGCTTGTTTTATATGTTGAGTTATATGTTCCTTCTTCTGATGTTAGAACAGTTGAATAATATCCACTGTCTTGACCATTATCATAACCAGAGTTATAAGTTACGTCATCACCAGTGTCTGTTGGAGCATTATATGTTACACAATAAGCACTATCATGGTTCAAGTAATGTGTAACATCGTGTGTTGAATATACTGTTACATCGTGTCCAGACCTATCTACCGTGTCTACGTCACTATTGTATGTTTGGTAATTTGTTGCGTAATGCGTTACGTCATGAGCAGTATATACACCGACATCATTTCCTGTGTAGTGAGTTACATCATGTGCGGTTCTATTACCAGTTTCTACGTTTACATCTGCTACTGTATCTGCTGTCGATTGAACACCACTATCATTACTTGCATTATTTGTTGTATATGCAGTAGTATCGTGGCTAGAATTATGTAACGATAGTGCTGAACTGTCATTGCTTGTTAAATGAGAATTATCATGTGATAGATAATGAGTCGTATCGTGGGGATTACGATTGGTTGTATAATGTAATGATTGGTGTCCACTATCATGACTTGATAATACATCAGTAAAGTTAGTTGCATAATATGTTGGACATTGTGCTGTATTATAGGTTGAATTGTAATCAGCATCATATCCTACGTCATGTGTTGCATAGTAAGTCAAATTATGTGGGTTCTTTTCTGCACTACAATATGTTGAATAATGGAATGAATAATGCGTTGCTTTAACATCACTATCATGTCCAACTAGGTCAGTTACATTATGGTCTGCCCTGTATCCTGCATCATGAGTATCTAGGTGAGTGAAATCATGAGTTACTTTATAATAGTTATTATAATCATCAAGATGACTTGCATCATATAAAGTACGATGAGTGAGTTCGTGGGTATCATAATGTGTATGTTGAACTATTTCATAGTGTGTTGCATCATATACGTCATAATGTGTTACATCATGTGTTCCTTTTACTGTTGAATCATATCCTGTGTCATGTCCAATATCATGTGGGTCTTTATCTGTTGAATAATAACTTGTTTGATGTGTTGCATCATGACCATAATCTGCGGTATCTAAATGTTGAAAGAAGTAACCGGGACATTCAACTGAAAGAACAGCATCATAATGTGTTATTCTATGTACACTATTATAATCATCGTAATGTCCAAGGTCGTGGGATACATCTTGTGATGATTGATGTATATTTAAATGACCTGAGAAATGAGTTGAATCTACATCACTGTCATATCCTACTTCATGACCAGAATCGTGAAGTGAAAAATGTTGACTATAATGGGTTACTCTGTGGGTTACTTCTGCCTCATAAAAGTGAGTATTATCATGCGTACCTTGATGTGTTACATAATGTCCATCAAGATATGTTGCATAGTGAGTAGAATCATAATAATGATTGTCTGTACCTAGATGTGTAGAATTATGAGGATTATCGGCTACACTATCATGATGATTTAAGTGACCTGAATCATGAGTTACATAATGACCAGTATGTTCTGTAACATAATCAACTGCATAGTGTAATGTACATGAAATAGTACCTGTATCTATGTCTTCAATTGCATCATATATTTCATTAATATCCTCTGCCCCTATCCCGTCATATGATGGGTCTTTCCAAGAGTTAATATTTTGAGTCCATGAGATTGGCATTTTTATGCTCCTCCTGTATAGTTTGCATAACAGTATGTTGCATTATATGTTCCTTTATCCATTGAATAATGGCTAGTTCTATTGGTTGAATCTTCACCACTATTATATGTTCCATTATGAGTTGAATAATATGTTGAATCGTGAGATGACCTTACAGTTGAATCATAACCTACATCTTGACTTACGTTGTTTGTTGAATCTGCTGTGATGTTTGCTGTTGTATTCTGAGTTGTACGTTGTGCTGCATCATTTCCAGTATATGCTGTCGCATCATTTGATACATAGTGTGTAGTATCTGCTGTTACGTTATATGACGAATCATTTGAAACATAATGAGGAATGCGGTTAGTTGTATATGCAGTAGTATCTGCTGCATCATAGTCACCGCTTAATGCCGTTGTATAATGAGTCAAATCTACAACTGAATTATATGCAGCATCATTTGAGTCTCTAGCTGTTGCATCTTCTGTTAATCTGTGGGTTGCATCATTTCCAGAATAATGAACAAAATAATGAGTTGTATCGTGTGGAGTGCGATTTGTTGCATAAGCCATGTCGTCATGTAATGTCATATCTCCACCGTGGGCAGTTGTATATGCTGTACCATCATGACTTAAATAATGTGTTGAAAATACTGTTACATTATAAGTGGTATCTTCTGAACTTTTATAAGTCGTGAAATGGGTTAAATTATCTCCTGTTAATGCAGTTATATAATGAGTTAAATCATATCCGGTATGTTGGTCATTATAATGTGTTAAATAATGAAGTGCAAGTACGGTGTTGTTATATGATGAACAGTCAGTATCTAAGTCTCCTGAATAATACGGATTATAATCTGTCACATAATGAGGAGTATCCTGTGAATTATAATGAGTTGCATCGTGACCAACATAATATGTTGCGTCATCTGTTCCATATTCTGCTGTTTTTACTGTTCCGTAGTGTGCAGAATCATGTAACGAATTATTCGTTGTGTAATGTATATGATATTCACTCATTAAAGCAGATGTTAATGCAGTATCATAATGATTTGAATCATGTAAACTCATATGTGTTCCATAATGTACAGCATAATGAGTGTCCTTCTCGGTTGTTAATGCCGTTGTATTATTTTCATCACGATGAATACTATAGTGGCTTGTCCTATAATCTACATAATGACCAACATCTGCCAATTGGTCGTATCCTAAGAAAT
>Ga0066599_100000076_pt1 | contig 13082 bp, 21 predicted proteins | sample InisedmetaG_FD_60065 | JGI IMG/M metagenome (GOLD analysis project Ga0066599, IMG submission 60065) | Freshwater pond sediment microbial communities from the University of Edinburgh, under environmental carbon perturbations - Initial sediment | ecosystem: Environmental > Aquatic > Freshwater >...
GTGTCCAAAAATGACGTTTTAGGAAAAAATGTCCAATTTTACCAGGCTGTGTTAGATCTTGGTTGTGGGTCGCCCTGAGGCTTGCCCTCATGAAGGTTGCACCACTCGCACGCTGCTACAAGGCGAGTTGGATCATCGCCATTTCCCTTGCCATCCAAGTGATGTACGTGGTTGGCGACGGTTGTGCACTCAGCGTGTTTGAGTTGACAGCGGTACGCGTCTCTCTCTAACACACGTAAGCGCAGTTCACGCCACTCGCGCGTACTCCCATTCGCCCAATCCCTTGACATGCTGATCATCATAACTGATCACATGGAAGCAAGGTCTGATCGTCGTTTACCGTCGTGCGCCCTTGACGTGTCGTAAGGCACGCTTCAACGCGAGTACGCCCGACGCCGACGTCGACACGTGAGCGTCGCAGAGCTCCTTTCCAGCCTGGTGTGAGGGCTGTCCGGCCAGCGCCCTACACACCAGACACCCACCATCTAATCCATCTTCCCGCTCGCTCGCTTCCACGCGCGAGGGTGAGCGACCGTCAAACGGCGATCGATGGTTGGTTGCTTTTAGATGGTTGGTGGAAGGCATGGTAGGTGGGACCTCACCCAAGGCGAGGTCTGATGCACATGCAAGTGAGGTCTGATCGGCTGTACAGACCTCGCCTTGGGTGAGGTCTGATGTGGTCTCCCCTACCGCTGGTTTGGCGCACTTTTCAGACCTCGCCTTGGGTGAGGTCTGATTGCGCTTCTGCTTCGCCCGGTTGTCCTCGCGCTTTCTCTCCACTAGCGCCCGGTATGTGGTCGGGTCTGGAATGTCGATCTTCTCAAACGCCGTTGGGTGCAAGATCAGTCTGTACACGTCACTCTGGCCACGGCGCGCGTTGCCCTCCTGGACGCGCTCAATCAACTTGACCTCGCGCATCCACGCGAGATGCCGCTGCGCAGTGCTGTACCCACAGCGCATATCCGTGGCCAGGCGGGCGACTCCGCAGAAGATTCGCGTGCCGTCCGCGTTGGCGTAGCTGCTCACGACCAGGCAAGCGAGCTTGCGCGCCGCGGTGATGTCAGCCATGCGGATTAGGTTGTTCCACGCGCCAACCTCGATGGGCTGCGTCAGATCTTCTGTACCCTGGTCGTTGGGAACGGATTCATGGGTGTCTCGGTTTGGGCCCGAGACACCCTTTTCGTGTGGCACGCTTCCCCCGGGTTGATGAAGATCATGTGGACAATTGGTTGTGATCATATACGTACCATGTTACGATGTCCACATGCCAGAGCCACTACGGTTCGACTCCGTGATAAATCTCAAAATCAGCACCGACCAGAAAGAGCGGCTGCAGCAGGAAGCCATACGGAACGAGATGACCATGTCTGCGTATATCCGGTGGGTTGTCATGATGCATCTGGAAAAGGTTGATATCGCAAAAGAAATGATCAATGCTGGAATAGGAATGTAGGCGTGAAGCTGACAAGAGATCCAAGTACTGTGTTCGGGTTTATCAAGAAAGCGGAAGAAGAACGCAGAAAATTTATACTCGACAATATTCTTGTCCATACAGGAAATCGTTATAGTGAATTACAGTATCACGCTGAGATGATTCTCATTCTGTGGTCGGAAATGTCATCATGTATCCAATCTGGAACGTATCCAGAATGGATACAGCATTGTGTCACAATGGCCATGCAAGCTCCGGTAGAAGATGCCATTGAATGCCGTAGGAAAACATCCATACGAGGTTTTCCGGTACAGGAATATCCACTCACGCGGCCTTGCGGGGCAAAGCATCCCACTCTCGACGTCCGATGCGTCAAGGAGACCGGGCACGGCAAAAGACACCGTGGCTACAGAGACAGCACAACAATAGGACGACGAATATTCAGCCTCATCAAAGGAGGAAAGTAATGGTGAATACGTGCGAAGAACCTATAGTGTGCCATCTGAAGTGCATTCGGTCAGAAACATGTGAGAAATGCCTGGCATGCTACGTGTGTCGCACAGGATGCGAAGAATATGTACGCGAAAGAATAGAGGGCAAAAATGTCATTGAGTCCTGAGATTAACGCCGCTTTCCACAATGTCAGAGCGCATGAACAAATGCTGTCGCTTCCCGTATCCGATGAGAAGAACCTACCCCATCGGATAGCAGCGCTTAACGGCGTTCGAGACATATACCAGATTTGCGTAGACGCGAAGACAGTCCCGCCTATGTGGGTAATGGAAATGATCGCTGAAATGTTTTCCGTTCTGTCTGATCTAAGATTCAAAGTTGAGACAACAGACCGGACGCGAGCTATTCTGCAAATGACGATGCGTTGCGCTATTTGTGGTAGCGACGAAGTTGCCTATAACCTGTGTGAGCACGCGATGAGGAAAGAATACAATCTTTGCGAAATAACACCACACAATCGTGGGAGAAGCTTTATCCAGTGCGATGACAGGGAATGCAGAGAGTCCTACATGTGCCTGGGTTGCTTCGCCTCTTGTGGGTGATCTACTATGTAAGGATGCGTAGAGACATCCTTACAGCAGATCTTGTGCGGTTATATAAGCACAAGAGCATCCGCGAGATCAGCATGATGCGTACCGCTACCGGACGACCTATGTCCTATGGCACGGTACGAAATAGACTACTAGCGGCAAACGTAAGGCTGCGGCCTAGGGGAAGCGGTAAGAATGCCGAACATACAGATTCCGAGCCTGCCTCAGGGGAAACTCACGGCACGTAAGATCATCACTTGGGTTGCGGGAATAGCGGTCACACTCGTTATCGCGTACGGATATGAATCATATTTCTCGGCACCGGTACGTGACCCGTACGCACCGGTACCCGTAATCAGCGGAATACCGGCACCGGACGCATCATGCCTACCGATCACGGGGTCCATACCGGCTGAGTGGTGGGTTACCGGACGCTGGGTAGGCTACCTAGATGGCCAGCCCAGCGACATAGACGCGGTACAGGCGTGGCGCCTGGCCAGCGCCGGGCACCTCCTGTACGCGTCATGGATATGTCCACCGGTGATTTTTCCACGACCCGCTTGACATGATCTCTGATTGGTGAAAGATTAGAAATCGTTGCCGCCGTACATCGGCAACCGTGTTGAAGATCCTCCAGTGATGCCCTGAACTGTGCGGTACCCCTGCTGTTGTGAAGGGCGCTTTGTGGCTAGATCCCATGAGGCGTTCAGTGAACATGGGGCCCTGCAACTGGGGTGGTGCAGGGCCCCACTTCGGGGGATTCGTAGGTGCGGTACGAATCCCCCGCTCATCAGATTTATCCGGTCATCGCCCCGTTACGGGATAGAAACAAACATTTTTGATTTACAGATGAATGGCCTTCCTCAAAGTCGAGGAAGGCCTTTTCTGTATCTAGGCGCTAAGCCTTTCTAGACTCATAGCCAGGTGGGACAGGGCCCGTGATCGGCGGAATCAGGCCGATTGACCCAGGTGCGAGCTCCCATATGTTTCCGTTGTTGCCCAACGATGGGAATATCTCCACCTGTGAGAGAATCTGCGCGCCTCGCACATCGTCCATAGATTGGACCCAGAACGATGTCGAGCCGGTAGTGAAGAACACTTCTGTTCTTCCCTTTATCTTCAGGAAACCTGCCATTTTCCCTCCACTTGTTTCTCGGAATGGGAAGCCGGCCAGGCGCCACCCGCGTCGGTTGTCCGCTTCCCCTCCCCTAATCACTGAGAGATGTAGATGGTCTGTGTGTGGATTCGATCCCTTATACGCGCGTTTCTTCCACGGGTAAGGGCCAGAATTTCCAGAAACGATCACATGATCCGCGATTATGTACTTTATCCGTGAATCCTGGCTCGCTGCCAGAATGTCAAGAAGCGCGGATATGTCCATCCCATGATTGGGATCATGGGTGATATCAACAGCTCGGACAATCCCTTGATTATCGGGGTTGTGGTCGCTCTGGGTCAGAGTATGGGCTTTATCCCCTATCGTCCCATCTGATTTTCGGTCTCTTCCAGGGCACAGAATATTGATCTGTGCTTGTAGGATTGTTATGCTGTACGCCGTTCTCCAATCATTACCCATGATCTGATCTTACTACATGACCCGGGAGGTCACGATGTATAAAGTAAATACGTACGCGATAGCGTCGTCGATAGTTTTGGCAACTATAGCAACTATCGCACTAATCGTATATTCATTCGTTCGATAGCGTAGTCAGTCCGCCTCATACGTAAAGGAGAATCTGATTTGATCGTCCGCGGCAAGGGAAACTGGGCTATCCGATCCGACATCGCCGTCAGCGGAAATGCGTACCTGGTCGGCATACGCTAGCCATACTGCCGCGCTCCGGCTTCCAGTGATAGACGACGCGTCATAGATCACGCAACTTCCAGCCCCAAGCTCGGCGTCTACCGCATCCACTGGAAGAGTTACCCGGTAGTAACCACTTCCGCCAGGCGCGCCGGAGAAAGTTATTTTCACAGCCGCCGTGACAGTCTTTCCTCTCTGAGTGTATCTACCAGATATAGTATAATTCGACGGGTTTGTTCCAGTTGCATCCAAAACCGGGGTATAAGCCTGCCACAAATTAGCAGCCCGGTCCTCAACGATAAGGGCGTCGACGTCCTCCGCGAGGTTTTGCATGTGCTCCCAGGGCCGTACGTCATCCGTGATAGCCGGGTACGCGATGCCCAGCGATGTAGCTCCCATTTCACCTGCTCCAATTGATTGTCATAGTCCAGGCCGGAGAGAATTCGCCAAGTCCGGCCAGGCGCACGTACGGGGAACCATCCGCCTCATAGATCCCAAGTCCGCCAATCGTTCCGTCAACAAGCGCTTGCGCCCAAGCGGTTGGGATCACCACCGACGCCTCAGCGCCAACGGCGAGACTCGGTCCCGTGGCGCTATCCGAGACGGTTGGCGCGCCAGCTGGACGCGTTGACTCTGTGATCTTCCGTAGGGTGGTTGTCTGAGCCGCGTACGTTCCGGCGGCCAGGCGCTTGACGTACACGGCAGCGCTGGTCACGGTCGCTCCGGCCAGCGCCCGGGGAGCGCCACCGTAGAACGCGCACCCGGTGTGGTTCCCATAGGAGTATTCGCCTTGGTAGACGCTGGTCGTGTCCGTACGCCAGCTACCGCGCCACGAGCGCGTCTCGACGGGTGCGAACACCGCTGTACCCGCTGTAGACGCGACGGGTGAATCATCGGAAGCGTTGCCGCTCCCGGGGGTCGCGTTGGCGATGCGACCGATGACGATCCAGCGTGACCCGACACGGATCACCAGAACCGGGTCATATTGCGCAATAGTGATTCCACGAAGTGTGCCGCACGTGATCACCTGACCGCCGACGTCGACGGTTACCGTTGACGCGGAAGCCGCGGCGGTGGCCATGCCGAGTAGGGCGCCAGATCCGGACTGGTCGGAGCGAACATCAGAGAAGTCACTCACGGTATCACTACCGTTACGCTCATTGTTCCGTCGCCGGCGGTCAAAGGCATCAATATCGTCTGCACTGTCCCAACGCCTTGGTCTGTTGTGACCCTGTCCCCGACCAGTAGCGCCGGATGCGGCGCGCACTCGATATTGCGCGCGAGTCCGGCTTGGCTCTGTCGTCTTATCATGATGGTCAAGGCCGCTGAAGAACATTGCGAAACGGTGGTGAGCAATGGGGAGTAGTAGAAGAACGGCACCGGAAGCGCCGAGAATGGCCCCGTTGAGTCGAGTGGTCCGCCCGACGTGTCGTAAACAACGGCCTGGACGTCCAGGCCATTGGAATCGGTGCCACGAGCGACGACGCATGTCGACGCTCCGGAGCGGCTGATAGAGCCTCCGATCGCTTCCGCCAATCCCGTAGATGTGCTGTCCAGGGTCGCCACGGCCGCGCCCGGTGTTGGTGGTTCCGTCACCACGAGCGCGCCCGATGGAGCGACAGTGGCCACGGCTGGCCAGGAGTCCAGTATTTCAAGGACGGCCGCCAGACGGTCCTCGTCCCATGCCATGGCCGCCGGGCAGGATCTATCGGCTGGAGCGGCCGTGAGATCCACGATCAGCGCCGGTTCGCAGAGCGCTCGGAGTGCCTCGCCAAGCGTCCCAGTTGGCTGGTATGGGGCGGTCAGCCGCGCCTCATCCAGCAGGCTGAGCAGGTTAAGCGCGGTCACCCGCACGGTGGTGTGGTCGGAATCCACATCGGTGATGGCGAACCATCCACGTTGGATCCATTCCACACCACCTGGAATCCCAATTCCTAGAGACAGCAGGAGTCTCTGCCCGTAGCAGGCCAGGGGGTGTGTCGGGTCGTCCTCCGGGTCCCACGTGGTACCGGTGACCGCGTCGTATCGGGGAACTTCCAGCGTGACGCGGTCGGGCACGCGCAGGGAAGCGTCCGTCTCGTGTCGTCCGGCCGTGATGGGAATGTCCGCGGCCAGAAGTGTTCCGGAACGCCATGAAGAGACTCGGGTGTGCATGGTCCAGCCGACTGACAGCGCGGCTTTCGCCTGGTCTGAGATTGTGATCATCAGACCCCCAAGTCCGCTACGGCGAGGTCAAGATATGTGGCGTAGTCCGCCTCAAGGTCAGCGTAGGTCAGACCGTCATACGCCAATTCAAGCGAAGCGTATGACCAGCCAAAAGTTATAAACGTTGATGCCCACGCGGCGTTCTCCACAATAGACAGTACTATCTGTCTGCGCGGGTCTGACCCGTCTTGGGAAACCCTGGACTCAGTCGCGCTGAGAACGGTCACATAGCCGTCCACGTCGCCGTACGCGCCGGATTGTCTAATCTGGACTATTCCGGAAGTCGTTCCGGCCAGCAGAGCGCGTAGGGAGTACAGCGCGGTCAGAGTCTCAACGAGAATAGTCATCTCAGCCGTGAACTGTGACATCGGACTGGACACCGTGATGTACCGGGAACCAACCTGGTAGACGGTCGCGTCGCGCCTCCTGGTCATCGTCGACCAGGCGACGATGACCACTTCAGCTGACAAACCGGTGATGGCGTCAGACAGCGCCACCTTGCCGTTGGTGAGCGTCACCGTTATCGACGACGACCAGGCGGTAGTCACCCCGCCGACGTCGACGCGGTAAGCCAACGGCACGCCGAATGACAGTTCGGCGTCCAGGGCGGATATGGCGGTATCCGCCACGGTGATCGAATTCGCGTCCCTGATGACTGTCGCTGTGCCACCCACCACGCGGTACACGCTGACCACGTTGCCCACTGTCAGCCCGGTTACCGCCAGCGCCACCCGGGGTGGATAGGTGTCCTGTGTCGTGGCCACGATCGCAACGGCCATCAGTGCCTCCCGGCGGTAGCGCGCCACGCGGTACGCCCGGTCGCCTTGGAGATTTCGGTACGGGCTATTCCCTGGATCAGCTTGCCGTCCAAGAAGACGTTGGTGGACAGGTTGATATCCGGGGTAGTGGCCGGTTGGGTGCGTCCCTGACCCTGCGCGGCCGCCTGGCCCCACCACGACCCGGTACCACCCTTAAGGCTGCGTACCGCTTGCGCCGCGTACTCAATCTGGCCCATACCAGAGACAGCGATGGATATGGGGATTCGTCGGGGAACCAGCGACGCGGCGATGGCCACCGAGGACAGCGCCTGTTTAGTCTCGGCGACGCCCATAGCCTCGATCGTGGTTCTAACGGTATTCGGGACCGCGCGGTACGCGGCAAGCAGTTGGTCAATCTGCGCCTTGGTCAGACCCGCTTTTCGGAGTACCGCCTCGAGATCCGATATCTGTCTCTGATACGCCGCCCCGGCGGAGTCAGCGGCCATGCCAGACGCGATGTTGGCGTCGTACATGTCCTTAGCGGACTGGATCGCTCCCAGGATGGCCGTACGGTTCGCTTGGCCCTTGGCCGTGTTCAGGTCCAGGCTCTTGCCATTCTCGGTAAGGGAATCGCGAAGCTGGAGTAGCGCTGCCGAGTAGGCCAGGGTCGCCTGGTCAAGACTCATCGACTGGTCGAAGAGCTCCGCGAGGGTCTTGCGCAGCTTGTCAACAGCGCGCTGAACGTCACCCATCGCCCCGCCAAGGCGTCCGGTGGAAGTGCTTGCCATACCCATGCTGGCCATCATCTCTGTCATGGCGGCATCCGCTCGTTTGAACGCGTCCCCCACTCCGGGGATGAACGCGGTCAGCTTGGCCATCAACGTCGTGAACTTGACCATGCCGTCCATACCGAGGCCGAAAGCCGCGGAAAGCCACTGGATAGCGGTACCCAGGAACTTCACACCAGTGATCACCGCACGCATGGCGATATCCAGGGCGCGCATGCCGTTAGCGCCCTGAGAAGCGATCTTGACGAAGAAGTCGTTCACGGCCGCGCCCAGCTGGGGCAACATGCCGGCTAGGTGGTTGATGATCGGCGCGCCAGCCTCAACGGCCTTCCGTAGTCCCGGCATCGCGTTCTTGATCATTCCGGTTATCCCCGAAACGACGATGTCGATGCTTGGGGCTACGGCGTCGAACATACCCTTAATATCGGGCATGATCGATGAAAGAGCTGTGCCGAACGTCCCAGCGGCCCTGATAAGAGGGGCCGAGAAGCCCTCCGCGGCTACAGTGAGTTGATCAAGTGCGGATTGGCCAAACGCGGTGAACGCGTCCGCCACGTCGGGATCCCTGGTAGCCAACGCGATGCCGGCCACCAGAGCGCTAGAAGCCGCGCCACCAAGAATTGCCCCGGTTAGAGCGCCGCCTACAAACGTGCTTAAGATGGCGGCCGCTCCGGCGGCAACAGCCATGACGGCCGCCTGGACCTCCGGGCCCATAGCCTGGATAGCCGTCCCGAAAGACCCCACCATCGCGCTACCGGCTTTGGCGCCCGTATCGGTCATCGCGCCGATAATCGACCCGGCCGATGAGGCTAGGTGTTTGAGAACGCCGTCAAACGTGCCAGTGACCTCCGCTTTGGTGTCACCCCCGGTTTTCTTGACCCGGTCATTGATCCGCCTCAGGTTGGCCTCGACGCTCGCGGTAGCCCGCCCGGTGTCGTCCTCGCCAATGATGCGGATGCGCGCATCACGACTCTTGCCCGCCATAAAGGATCACCTCCGCCACGTCATCGGCCGCCTGCTCGGCGACCGCAAGCCAGTCGTACCCGCTGACTGGCCGAGAAAAGAACTCTGGTGTGACCCGCTGGGTATGCCAGACAGGATGACCCCACGTGGGAGCGCGCACTCGACCGCGGTCAACCATCTTGGTCTGCGTCCGCTTGCCAGACCCCGAATTCCTGCCAGCGGTCACCTGCATGAAAACGGTTGTCATCTTCACCCGGATGGTTGCCCCGAGACGCGCCCTCGCCATCCAGGCGCCCAACCCGCCCGTACGCGGAAGGGTTGAAACCGCGGAAGCCCGTACGCCACGGCGAAGCTCCGGCAACGGTTGTCGCATGCGCTTGCGGAACGCCTTGACGCCAATCTTTCGATCAGATGACTTCCTTAGGTCCCTGATCAGCGCCCTAAGGTCTGGAGACTCCGCCCGCATTACCCTCACCCGCCGTTCGTGGCCATCCCCTGACATCCCCATCGGCGCTACCAGCTGGTTGGGCCTGGTTGTCACGACGCCACGAGACAACCGTCGCCACGGTCCGGCTATCCCACCTCAACGCCTCGGAGACAGACTGACAGCTCGCCAGCGCCAAACGGATGATCACGCCGGTTGCCGTTTCCTCCGGCCAGGGGTCGCCGGAGGAATCGTCAGCGTCGTTTTTTTTTCGTTGGGAGCAACCGACTCGACGGTGTTCAGCCATTCCTCGTATGAAGCAGCGACATCACCTCTCCGGACAAGGGAGTGCCAGGAAAGCCACGTCATCGCGTAGAGGGGTCGCGATGACGTGTCGATCTGGTTGGACGCGCACCCATCGGGTTGCCGCTCCCACGCTGAGAAGTCGGCGATACCGATAGAAACGCTCATCCGCGTACCGTCTGCGTACTCAATATCAAATACAGATTTCATGACACTTTCGTTTCGTCGTTAATAGAAACCATTAATCGTTTCCATTAATCAAAAATGGGATCACGGATCTGTGAACTCAGGCTGACCGCTCACGGGCAGCGTGGTTTCAATAGTCACAAATTCGCCCTGCTTGCCGCCAAATTGCTGGGCCAAACACATGATGTCGAAGGTCGCGCTCACACCTCCTACATTCGGTGTTAGGACGCACTCGACAACAAGTCCCCTGTTGTCGTTCATGTATCGCGCAAAGCCTTGCGCGGCTATCCAGTCCTGAATACCGGAGAGCTTCAGGTCCCAGCTGGGCGCGTCAACGTCGACGATCTCCCCATCGGGGACAAGCGTCCGAAACTTCTTGATCGAGGTGGATGGAGTCAGAACGGCTTCCTCGAACTGGTTGGCGTAGTCACCCCCACCGAAAGTCACGGCGGCGTTTTTGAGAACATACCCGCCCAAAGCAACAGCCATTATTGGGACACTCCAATCATCTCTAAGCAGTACAAATTACCCAGCTGAGCGGGCAATACCGCCGGACGGATCGTCTGCACGTACAAGACCTGCTCGACGGCTTCCAAAAGCTCGTCGGCGTAATCGCTGAAAGCCAACGCCGCTGAACGTTCGTCCGCCCCGATAACGCATATGACGCGCCACTCCGCCATGAAGCAGTTGCCCGGACCTCGTTCCAGCTCCGAGACGAGTGGCCAGGCTGACCCGACAAACGGGACCATGGGCGGAAGCGCCGTACCCGTCACAGACGGCGCCGTATCCAGCGCCGTGCCGATGACCTCACGTGTACTGTCCAGCGTCACGCCAAGACCAACTTCCTATACCGGCGCTCAAGCCGCTTTATCTCTGGGTCAACGCCATACACGCGTTGTGCCCCGCCACCCTCAGCATCCTGGCCGGCCAGACCGAGCAGGACACCACGCATAGCCAGGTTGCGCGCCACCCTGCGCTTAAGTGCCTGCAGAAGATCATCCGGGTAGTCCGCCGAACGATCACCACAAGCGCCAACCTGCGCCGCCCACTCAGCGTCCAGGGCGTCCTGGACGTCCGCGTCGGAAGCCGCGGTAGCGCCAAGGTATTCCTTGGCGCCAGCGAGGTCTAAGGGATTGGCCATCTACATGGCCATATCCGCGTAACACCCGACCGTGAAGGTGCCACCCGAGATGGTGAACACCGCACGCCACACGAGCGGAAGCATGCCGTTGACAGACACGTTCGCCGAAGCGGCGATACCCGGGCCAATCGCGAGCGTCGTAGTCGTGTCCGTCGTGATGGCGGCCGTGGCAGCGCCCGTGAGGTCATACCAGGTACCGGCGGCGTTCTGACCCTGCAGCTTGACAACCAGGGACGCGGAAGACGCCTTACTGCTGGTAGTCACGCTGATAATCGCACCGCGGTTGTACGGTGTGGATTGCGCCGTGCCGTTCTCGCTCGTGGTGAGCGTCGCGGCGGTACGAATGGTTCGACGGCTGTTAGCCAACGTAGGCACCTCCAATACGGAACGTCACCTTTGGGGTATCCGTCCCACCGATAGCCCATGACGCCTTCCACCGGCGGGGAAGGGGAAGGTCTGTGACGACGTTCGCGGCCGGCGTGCTGCCGGGGCACACGGTCAGGGTGGTGACCGCCTGGGCTGCGAGGGCGGTACTGGCGAGGATCGTCCAGGTGTCCCCGGTGTCGTCCACGCCGGAGATGGTGACCGTCACGGTTGGGTTTGTGCCCGACTCGGCGGTGTTGTCGATTGTGAGGACAAGCCCTTTGTGGTCGCGGTTCACGAACGTGATCGATGACCCACCAGCCGCCCCGACCTCGGATGACGCCTTGACCTCGAAGTTTCTGTTAATTCCCATTGCCCTGCTCCTGTTCCTTGATGCAGCCACGAGGGACCGTACCGATTACAGCCCCCCGTGGGCGTCTCATGCCTCCGTGTACGCGACAGCCTTCACGCCGGAGTAGCGAAGGATCTGGAAGGCGAAGTACCCCCAGAGCGCGAGGACGATGTTGTGCGGGCCCTCGACTTCGTTGAACTGGAATTGCAGCAGCGGGGATTCCCACTTCCATACGTCCGTGCTGTTGAACACGAGCGCCGAGTTGTAGGTGTCACCCAAGGCCCACGCCGGACGGCCAAGATTTCCGTCAAAGTTGACGGACTGCTGCGGATCGGTGGTGCCGTACGCGTTCTGCGGCGCGACGAACGGGAACAACGGCCGTCCGGTTCCGTCAACGGCCTTGACGAGCGCCGAATACCCGCCCTGGGCGAGCATTAGCCGGTTCGCGGCGATCCTGCGGGTGAACGGAACGGTCGAGTAGACCTCGCGCAGGTCTGTCGCGAAGTCCAGGCCGTCACCAGAGCTGGTCGACACGTAGCAACCCTCGGTCGACTGGCCGGACCCGGTGTCGTTGTCGGTGGACGCCGCGATAGCCGCGGCGATGATCGCTTCCGTGTCCTGCGCGTATTCCTCGCGCATCGCGTTACGGGCAATCGCGTCGATGGCGGGGTTGCTGGACTCAACCAGCTCGCGGGAGATGACGAATTTGCCAGACTGCGCGGTTGGCGTGACCGTCAGGTAGGTGTGGTCGCTGATCGTCCCCGTGGACGGGCCGGTCAACTCTGTGTTGGTGCCGGACAGCCCAGACGAAGCGGCCCAGACGGGAACCTTGAACGGGGTCGCGTTGGTGATAACGCCCTGCGACACAGCCTCAGCGAGCGGGCGTCCGTAGGGGATCTGGCCAACGTACATGTCCGGCCGGTACCCGGGCGGAATGATCGCACCGTGCGCGACGGTACTTCCATCGTTGTCCCCAAGCGCGAATCTCGCGGATGTCGCGGACTCCAGCGCCGCTGACTGCTCCTGATATTTCTGGAGGCGGGCGTGCGCCTCATCGCTTCCTTGCCCGCGTTGACGAGCGTTCCAGCTATCGCGCACGAACGAGAACTGGCAGGCGTTGTCACCGAGACGGTACACGAGCGGTTCCCGTACCCGCGCGCCACCAACGCCTGGGTGGTAAGCGGGCACGATCTCGCGCGTGGGCACGTTCGCCATGGCCTGAGCGAACGCCGCACCCATAGTCGCTATCAGCGCAGGGTCGTACCCGCCCGGTGCCTGCTGCCCGCCCGGGTACCCGCCCGGTGCCTGCTGCCCGCCCGG
>Ga0066599_100000077_pt1 | contig 12993 bp, 7 predicted proteins | sample InisedmetaG_FD_60065 | JGI IMG/M metagenome (GOLD analysis project Ga0066599, IMG submission 60065) | Freshwater pond sediment microbial communities from the University of Edinburgh, under environmental carbon perturbations - Initial sediment | ecosystem: Environmental > Aquatic > Freshwater >...
GGTGTCCTTGTTCATGAGAATAGGCGTTACATTTTTAAAATCAAGGGTTCAATTTTTTGCCAGAAGCCGGGCTCAAGCAGGCGTGCACTACCTGCAAGGGCGGCTGTTTCCATAAGTTCTGAAACAGCTACCTCCAACTGTATCTTCTGGTCATGCAAAGATGCAAAAAAAGGCGGACCGAACAAATCCATTGCACCGGTCAAATTTCCTCCGATTACGAGGCATCCGGCTTCATACTTTTTAATCCATGGGGCCAGAAACATGCCCAGTCCGGATCCGAATTCATCAAACAGCGACTTAGCCATCTTTTCTTCACGTGCCAGATCGGCAATTTCCTTTACGCCTTTAAAAGATTTTCCGGTTAACTCCGCATATCTACCGGTAAACCAACGTGTTGAAAAATAGTCGTCAGCTTTACCCTGCTTATAAGGTATATGCCAGAAGTTTCCCCATTTGGGTATATCATCCCTTTCTATTAAGGGCACACCATTTTCAATAAATGCCGAACCGAAGCCTGTACCCAGAGTTAGGGCAATGGATCTGTCATACCCTGCTGATTTACCGATCCATGCTTCTCCGATAGCGAAAGCAGTGGCATCATTAATAAAGCGGAATGGAGTGGAAGGATCAATTTGCAGCATTTCCTTAAGCCGGCTCCCCACATTGATCTTATAAAGGCTTTCATACTTGTCAACCTGTGCATCGAGCAACGAAATGCCATTGGCATAGTCGAACGGACCGGGCATGGCAAATCCGATTCCGGCTAATTGGCGGGTGTCAAGGGAAGTTAAAGGCTGTTTAATGGCCATCATCCAGTCGTTAAATATTTCATCGGCTGAACCGTGCTTGTTTACATTTCGGGTCGACAGGGTTTCGGGTAACAGGGTACCTCTATGAATATCAAGTAATACAGCACTGATGTGACTTCCGCCCACATCAACACCTACTGCAAATTTCTTTTCCATAAAACTCAGCTGCGTTCACTTTCCAATGTATAAACAAAACTGTCGGCGCGGTAATATCCCATATTAAATTCAATCGGGCGGTCGAAAGTATCAAAGACATATCTTTTCCTCACGAGAACAGGATCTCCGGGATTCAGCTCCAGTTTTTTGGCCAGATAATTATCAGCAACCCGCGCCGAAATCTCCTCCTTGGATAATTTGGCGACCGTGGCATATTTCTTTTCGAGTATTTCATATAAGGGTAACGTAAAATCTTCATCACCGGTCATTCCTATTTTTGGATTAAAATAAGATATAAAGTAAACAAAAGGTCCATCCTTTTTACCGCGTAACCTTCTTAATTCCAGTAGTTTCACGGATTTTTCAATGGAAAAGAAGGAGGCAACTTCATCATCGGGATTCTGCCAGCTTACGTGCAATTCGAAATTCTTCACTTCAATGCCTTTGGCTTTCATTTCCTGTGAAAAGCTCAACCAGTTATTATAACGGGTAGAAATGGAGGTATTGGCAACGGTAGTACCGATCCCTTTTCTACGGATCAACCTGCCTTCAAAAACCAGCTTGTGAATGGCAAGCCTCAGTGTGCTGCGCGAGATGCCCAGTTTTTGGGATAATTCAACTTCATTCGGAAACCTCTTGAAATTTTTATATTCCGGCATATCAATCATTTGGCGCAGCAAAGTCTCCGCCTGAGCATGTAAGGGAATGGTGCTTTCCCGGTCTAAATGCAATTCCATACCATTATGTATATACATTAAATAAAATGAGCACTTACTAATAGAATCCAAATGTATACAAATATATTTAAAATAATAGTCTCAAAATAATTTGTTTTATTAAAATATATTTCAATCTTTGTATGTACATAAGCATCTCACGTATGTACAAATATCTAACTCACTAAATTACTAATTATGAAGAAATCATTGATCATTGCTGTATGTTTGGGATTAATCCTGACATTATCATGTAAAAAGGATGAGGAGAAAGTACCATCCATTGATCTTTCTCAGAATTCTATCCAGGTGAAGACCGGGAATTCAGTAGAAGTTACCGTTAATGTTGTTAACATTGCCGAACTTGGAAAAGTAGTGATCACCAAAAAAGGTGACGGCACATCCCTTTCAACATCCGAAGTACTTCAGAGTTCAATTACCGGTACCAGTTTTGTATTTACCTATGATGTGATTGCCACTGACGCTGATTATACTGCTGTTGTATTCACCTTTACACCTTATGATAATGGCATGAATGCTGTAACGGCCAATGAGACCGAATTGGTTCTTACAATTGAACTGGGACCGAGGGATCTGCTGATGCGGTATGATTGGTTATACTTATCAGAAGACATCACGCCTTCTTTCCCCAACGTTAATTCGCTGGGCGAAAAAAGAAGGGATGATCTTTACCGCTACAATGCTGATAAATCATGGGATGTGGATTTCAGCGAACTGAATGATGATTTTGACGGATGGACGGGTTTCTGCTCCTGGAAACTCGATGATACGGATCCCGATAACATGATACTGTACAGAAATACTTTTGGCATTTTTACACCCGATGTAATGGACATCGATACCTTTGCCATAACAAAACTAACCGTTGACGATTTATGGTATGTATGGCACGAGGATCTATCTGCATTCGGCGGCACTGCAGATGAAACTATAGTTTCCAAATTTGCCTCCAGACCAAGAAGCAGTGAATTCGTGCCTTATCGTGGTGTTACTGAGCCCACCGGCACATGTTCCGAAATAGAATAGCCTTATAGCATAATGCCTCCATGATTCTTCTTTCATGGAGGCTTTTCTTATTTTTTCAAATCATTAATAGCTTCAGGATGAAAAGAAATTATTTATTAATAATTCTTGTGGGTATTCTGTCGTGTTCTTTTACCGGAATATTTGGCCAGACACGGGAAATAAAAGGAACAGTAACGGATCACGAAGGATTGCCCCTGGCTGGAACATATGTTGTAATAAAAGGCACAACAAAAGGAACTGTCACTGACCTGAAGGGTTCCTACAAGATCACGGTTCCGGACAATAATGCCGTCCTGGTTTTCTCTTTTATCGGTTCGATTACCGAGGAGAGGGAGGTAGGATCACTCAGCGTTATTGACGTCAGCCTTTTATTAGACCTGATAGGGCTTGAAGAGGTGGTGGTTGTAGGATACGGGTCAGTTAAAAAAAGTGATCTTACTGGTTCCATTGCATCCATTAAAGCAGATGATATTGTAGCTACCTCCGTAACCTCACTGGATCAGGGGCTTATAGGGCGTGCTGCAGGCGTGGTGGTAATGCAAACCTCAGGCCAGCCTGGAGCGGCCACTTCTATCAGAATTCGGGGTGTTACTTCCCTTATGGGGACGAATGAGCCCCTTTATGTAATAGACGGGATTCCCATTATCAGCGATCCCGGTGCCACAGATGCCTTCGCCTCAGGAGGCCCGGCATTAAATCCCCTGGCCAGTATCAATCCCTCGGATATTGAATCGGTTGAAATATTGAAAGACGCTTCAGGTACTGCAATTTATGGCGCCCGGGGTGCAAACGGAGTTATACTCATCACTACCAAAAGGGGTGTTAAGAATAGTGAAAAAATCAATTTTAGTGCCTATTATGGTATACAGCAGGTATCCGGAAAAATACCAATGCTAAACGCACGTCAGTTGGCTGAACTGGGAAATGAAGCCACTGATAATGCCCATGTCCCCCGGAGAGCTATCTTTGCCAGCCCCACCAACCTGGGAGTAGGCACCGACTGGCAGGAAGAGATCTTCCGCAAAGCCCCCGTTCAAAATTATCAGCTTAGCTATAGCGGTGGCACGGAAAATTCCACATTCCTTATGTCGGCGAATTACTTTAATCAGAAAGGAATTGTTATCGGTTCGGACTTCTCGAAAATAACCCTGCGAACCAATATCGACAGGAACCTGGCAACAAAACTCAAGATTGGAGGCGGACTTAACCTCACACGCTCTACATCAAACGGTGTTATTACCGACAGCGAAGGAGCGATTCCGCTGAGTATCGTTAGCTGGGCACTCAATATGAATCCCGGTTTACCTGTCAGAAATCCTGATGGTACCTACGTATATCAGAATAATACAAGCTCTCCCGCAATAGGGAATCCTGTTGCCGATGCCATGGAAGTAAACAACAAGGCTACCAACTTACGTTTTATCGGTAATGCCTATTTACAATACGATATTTTAAAATCACTCAATATCAAGACCACCTTTGGTTCAGATATTATACAAAATCTCGAGCAATATTTTACTCCCACAGATGTAAAAAGAGGAGAAACCGGTCCGGGTAATGTCAATCTGGGCAATTTGTACGGGTTAAACTGGTTGTGGGAAAATTCAATCAACTTTAACAAAGTTTTCGGCATACATGCTGTTTCTGCGGTAGCTGTATATTCCATGCAGGCTTATACTACCGAATATAACGTTGGCTCCAAGTCAGATTTTGATGACGACCGTTCCGGATATTATTCCATACAGTCGGGTAAAGAACTGATCCAGCTGTTTAGCGGTTATTCGGGATGGCAGATGCAGTCGATTTTGGGAAGGATCAACTACACCCTGCTCGACAGGTACTTATTAACATTAAGCGGACGTTCCGACGGATCATCGAAATTCGGAAAAGGCAACAAATTTGGCTTCTTCCCTTCGTTTGCGCTGGGCTGGAAAGTTAAAGAAGAAGGCTTTCTTCAATCGGTTGATGCCATCAGCTCGCTGAAAATCAGGATAAGTTATGGAATCACCGGCAATGAAGGCATACCACCCTACAGTTCACAGAGTTTGCTCTATCCTGTTATATCACCGTTCGGAACTGTAGCCGAAACAGGATATGTGCCTGCATTGTTGTCAAACGACAAAATCAAATGGGAAACCTCATCACAGTCGAATTTTGGCTTTGACCTGGGCTTGTTCCAGAATAGGATTGAAATTACAGTTGATATATACAGGAAAAAGACCACCGATCTTTTGCTGCTGAAACCTATACCTTATTTTACCGGTTACGCCAACGCTTACCTGAATGTTGGATCAATGGAAAACAAGGGGTTTGAATTTGCAGTTACCGCCCATCCGATAACCAACAGCACATTCAGATGGACAACCACATATAATATGTCAATGCCACGGAACAAGGTTTTGGAACTTTCCGGCGGAGAAGAAGGCCTGGTAGCCGATCCGGTGATCGGTATTTCAGGATGGACCCGGGTAGTGGAAGGGAAGCCCGTAGGTACATTCTACGGACTGAAAACCAATGGTATCATGCAGGAGGGAGAAGATCCTGCATCCATACCCTATTTCGATGGAAAAGTTCCTGAGCCCGGAGTACGTAAATATGTTAATCAGAATGACGATGATATTATCAATGAGGAAGACCGCGTGGTACTCGGTCATGCCAGTCCCGATTTCACCTTCGGCTGGTCGAACAACCTTACCTGGAAGAACTGGAATCTGAGTTTATTCATACAGGGCAATATCGGTAATGAGATTGTAAATTTCAACAAGTTTTCTCTGGAAAGCTTTACCGGAAGCAATAACAATTCCACGGCCGCATTAGAGCGGTGGACACCGGAAAACCGCAGCAACAAATATCCGCGTGCTGACTTTTCGCCCAAAATAAGCAATGTTCTTTCCGATCATCAGGTGGAAGACGGATCCTATGCCCGGATAAAGGATATTACCCTGACTTATCATCTGCCGGATAAGTTGAAAATCCCCATTCTCAGAGGCGCATCATTTTATATAAGTGCCAAGAATGTATATACGGTCACCAATTATACCGGATATGATCCGGAATTAAGCCGGTTTGCAAACAATCCCCTGGCGATGGGAGCTGACTTCGGACCTTATCCGAACTCACGATCCGCGATAATTGGATTTTCAACCAACTTTTAATTTATGACCGATGGCTAATACTATCATAAAAGTTTCAGCAATGAGAAAAGTAATACTATGTTTGATGGCCGGAATAGTAATATCCTTATCAGGATGTGAATTTCTTGACGAAGAGCCAAAGACCGGAGTCGCTTCCGGAAATTTTTATAAAACCGAAAGTGATGCGGTAGCGGCAACCAACGGCATTTATGAATTTCTGTCATTCGGTCTCGAAGGTCTCTTTGATCCCGGTTATGGCGGAGTGTATTATAACCAGTTCTGGATTGCCCAGGATATCTGTTCAGATAATGCGGAGTGGTTAGCTACATCATTGGATCACATGCAGCTATCTGATTTTTCTTTCGATGCGAATAACCTGCTTGTCGAAAGCCTGTGGTGGGATTACTATAAGACTATTAATTTATGCAACACGATCCTAGCGTATGTTCCTCCCATTCAAATGGATGAACCTCGCAAGGACAATTTACTGGCGGAGGCCAGGTTTTTCAGAGCCCTCATGTATCTCGACCTGGTAAGGATGTGGGGTGATGTGCCTTATTTCTCAGATCCGGTTACCGATGGAGAGGCAGAAGGCAGCAGAGCACGCGTGGATAAAGCCATAATCTACGATGCCATTATTGAGGATCTCGACTGGGCCGAAGAGCATTTCCTTGACGAATACAGAAAGGGGAATGGCCGTCCCGACCAGTATACTGCCAATGCCCTTGAAGCACGTGTATATCTTACCCGCGGAATGATCGGTTCGACGGCTAAAAACCCGGAAGACCTGCAGAAGGCAATTGATTGTGCCAATATTGTAATTAACAGCGGCAAGTATCATCTGTGGCCGGATTATGCTGATATATTCAAACTGAAAAATTCACACAGCGGTGAAATCATCCTGGGCATCAATTTCAGTTCAACACTGGATGCATTTAAGGCCAACCAGTTTCCGGTAGTGCTCCTTCCCACGCTCAAGAAAGGCAAGGATGGACTTCATAACACGCTTGGCTTATTAATACCTACAGACAACCTTTACGATTCATTTGACGATCTCGACAGGAGAAAATCGGTGACATTTTTAACTTCCTATACATTTCCGGATGGCATCGATACCACATTCCAGCCCTATGTTTCAAAATACTGGGATGCACAGGCTGAGCCTAAAGGACATCCTTCGGATGCGGATTTCATTGCCATTCGCCTTGCAGAAATGTACCTGATTGTTGCCGAGGCCGGCAATGAAATAAACAACGGACCGAATCAGGCTGCTTATGATGCTATCAATGTTATCAGGAAAAGAGCCCGTTTTGACGGAATTGCGGAACAAGACGTACTTCCCGATCTTTCGGGACTTGATTACACCTCATTTCGTGACGCCGTGCTGCTCGAACGGCAGCGTGAATTTGTTATGGAAGGTCATCGGTGGTTCGACCTGACCCGATTCCACCAACTTATCGAAAAGGTGGAAGCATCGTCAAAACCGAACGCTACACCGCAGGATTTCCATTACCTGATGCCAATTCCACAACGGGACAGGGAACTGGACTTTAATCTGGGACAAAATCCGGGTTATTGAAACTATTATTTAAATAGTTATTCACAAAATTTATTGAAATGCGATCTAAATATGACAAGTTGCCGGCAGTGAAGATTGATGGAGATATCCGGAAAGGGTGGCCGGAGATAATTGATACATTGGCTAAAAAAATAGGATCAACATTCAATCGCAAAGTGGTCATTGCCATAGAAACCTACCAGGGTGTGCGACACGATGAACTGATACCCGAATTCAGAAAGCTTGATCCTAAGCACTATATTGATACCCGTGCCCTCTTTTATCCTGAAAACAAAATCAGGGATATCACCTTTCCCTTTGTAACAGCTGATCAGATTTTCGGTTATATGGCAAACCTGGAGATCATGGATTTTTTCGATCCGGATAAATTGGCAAAAGCGAAGGAACTGATCAATAATACTGCCGAAGGTTTGGTAATGATTTATGGATATGGGGCATCTCTCATAACTGAAAATCCGGATCTTCTTGTATGGGCAGATATGGCACGCTGGGAAATTCAATTGCGCATGCGCAACAATGAAGTCGACAATATCGGAATCTCCAATGCCAACGATTTGTTCAGCGAGAAATATAAAATTGGTTATTTTGTTGACTGGCGCATCTGCGATCGCATAAAAAAACAAGTTGGGGTTAAGATGGATTTCATCCTGGATTCAAATAAAAAGGGGGATCCGGGTATGATTTCCGGGACAACCTTGTTTGAGGGACTTAAAATTGTCTCGCGACAACCCTTCAGGGTAGTGCCATTTTTCGATCCTGGTCCGTGGGGCGGACAGTGGATGAAAGAATTCTGTGATCTTGACAAAGAGACAATCAATTATGCATGGTGCTTTGACTGTGTTCCAGAGGAAAATAGTCTTTTGTTTTCAATAAACGGGGAAACGTTTGAGATCCCTTCCATAAACCTTGTTTTCTATGAGTCGGAAAGTCTTTTGGGTGCGAGGGTAGAAGCCCGGTTTGGCAAAGAATTTCCAATCAGATTTGATTTTCTCGACACGATGGACGGCGGAAACCTGAGTTTTCAGGTGCATCCGGAAACCCAGTACATTCAGGATAAATTCGGGATGCATTATACCCAGGATGAAAGTTATTATATTCTCGATACTGCACCAGACGCAAAGGTCTACCTGGGACTTAAGACAGGCACTGATCCTGCGGTCATGCGGGATGATCTGGAAAAGGCTCAGGAAGGCCCTGGTGGTTTTAAAGTTGAAAGTTTTGTGAATCATTTTGACGCAAAAAAACACGACCACTTTTTAATTCCGGCAGGAACGGTGCATTGTTCTGGCAAGAATTGCATGGTACTTGAAATAAGCGCAACTCCTTATATTTTTACTTTCAAAATGTGGGACTGGGGAAGGAATGGTCTTGACGGAAAGCCCAGACCCATTAATATTGAACATGGATTTAATAATATTCGGTGGGAAAGAGATACCGCATATGCTATGGAGCATCTGATCAACAAAATTGAACCGAAATCACAGGGAGATGGATGGCGGGAAGAGAAAACCGGACTGCATCCCAATGAATTTATAGAAACCCGGAGACACTGGTTCACGAAACCAGTGTTACACCGAACAGGTGGTTCCGTAAATGTGCTTAACCTGGTAGAAGGTAAGGAAGCCATTGTTGAAAGCCCTGGTGGTAAATTCGCTCCCTTCATCGTCCATTACGCCGAAACCTTTATTGTGCCGGCCGGAGTGGATCTGTATACCATAAGACCTCACGGAGAAAGCGAGGGTAAGGAAATAGCCACCATTAAAGCATATGTTCGATAATATCCGGAATTCCCCATGAGAAAAAGCCTTATCATAATAATTGTCTGGCTTTATGCAACTGCTGCGCAAGGCCAGTTCTCTGTAAGCCCATATTTTAGCGATCATATGGTATTGCAACGTGATGTTGTAAATGCCGTGTGGGGGAAAGCCAATCCAAATGACCGAATCACTGTTAGTATTCAGGGAATTACCAGAACTGCCAGGAGTGGAAACGAAGGAAGGTGGATGGTTGAGATCCCTTCATTCATTGCAGGAGGTCCATATGAAATGTCAGTAACGTGCAATCGCGAAATCAAAAGGTTCAGGAATATTTTATTCGGGGATGTATGGTTGTGCAGTGGCCAGTCGAACATGGAATACCCGGTAGGCGCTTTTAAATGGGCCGGCAATGCTATATCCGAAGCAACATATCCGGTGATCCGGTTTGTAGAGATCGCCAACAATATGGATGAGGTTCCCGTTGAAGACCTCCCTGAAAACACAACATGGAAAGAAGCGACAGGAGAAAATATCAGGAGCTTATCAGCCACGGCGTACTGGTTTGCCAAAAACCTGCAGTCGGAAATCCGGGTTCCGGTTGGATTAATTACTGCCGATTGGAGCGGTACCGCTGTTGAGCCATGGATGACCACAGAATCACTGAAGAAATACCCGCAGTTCCGCCAGGTGACGGATTATCTTGAAAAAGATCCGAAACCCCACTCACTTATTGAAAAGGAATTCAATGAATATCTGAAGAACGAATGGGGTCCCCGGTATTATTATAAAGATATTGGTCTTGAGGAGAAATGGTATCTTGAAGATACAGGTTACAGCACATGGGACACTATTAAACTCCCATGTTGGTGGGAAGATGCAGGTCTTGGCCTCGAAAACCATGACGGAACCGTATGGTTCCGCACCACCTTTGATTGTCCGCCAGGTTTCAAAGATTCCTTATATTTTATCGATCTGAACCTGATCAAGGATTATGATATGATATGGGTGAACGGAAATAAGATTGGCGAGACCTTTGGTGATCAAAACTGGCGGCATTACAGGGTTCCGCGGAATATTCTCAGGGAAAAAGGAAATTCCCTTGTAGTCAGGGTTTATAATATCAGTGGATACGGTGGTTTGAATTTCCATCCATTATGGGCCACTCCTGTTCTGAGCGGAAAATGGGTATGTCGCAAGGGAATGACCATTGATCCCGACACAATTCCGGTTCCCAGGATAGTTAATAAAAGTCCCTATGGATACCCTGTTGTGCTCTACAATGCCATGATCTATCCTTTACTGAAAGCTAAAATCAAAGGGGTGATCTGGTACCAGGGTGAATCGAATGCCGGACGTGCTGAAGAATACAGAACTATTTTCCCCGAAATGATCAGTTGCTGGCGGAAACAATTCAACCGGGAGGATCTGCCCTTTCTATTTGTTCAGCTTGCCAACTTTGATATTGAAGATGCCATACCCGGAATGAGTGATTGGGCAGAACTGCGTGAAGCTCAGGATATGGCCCTTCAGCTTCCGAATTCCGGTATGGCTGTGGCTATTGATTTAGGTGAAACATATGATATTCATCCGCAGAATAAGATGGAAGTCGGACGCCGACTATCGCTCGTGGCACTGAAAAAGGTATACGGAAGGTCTTCTGCTCCTGAAAGTCCCCAATACCGGAGCATGGAAATTAAGGGCGATTCTGTAGTCATTCAATTGGATACTCATGGTGAGCCATTGATGATAAGGGATAAATACGGATATATTTATGGATTTGCCATTGCATCGGCCGACCGGAACTTTCACTGGGCCTGTGCCATGATCCGGAATAATGATATTATTGTTTGGAGTAATGCGGTGAAAAAACCTGCAGCTGTCAGGTACGCATGGTCAAAAAATCCGGGTCCGCTCAGTATTTACAGTAAATCGGGGCTACCGCTTCGTCCCTTTCGCACCGATACATGGAAGGGTATTACGGATGGCAGGGTATTCAGTCTTACCGAAATATTCTTTTAAAATAATTTCTATGAAAAAACTCATCATGATAGTCAGAAAAACATGGATCGTAATTCCGGTCTTGGGTATAATGCTGATAACGGGCTGTAAAAAGCATGATATTATGGAAAATATTCCTGCTCTCGACGAGGTTTCAGGTATCTGGGTTTCGGCCGATACAGTGGCCATGGAACCTTCGGTGAGAAATTTCAGGGGTACGGCCCTGGTAAACCGTGATTTCACCTCTCTGAGCTGGTTTGTTTCGGCACCCTTTACCGGCGGATATCATACGGGGGTTATGAAAATCAACGGGAAAGTTCCTTTGGTTGAAAAGTTTCGGTGGTTCCCTTACCAAACATTACGAAATGGTACTACAGAAAACCTGGAGATTCTGTCGGCAACCCGAATGATACCCGATGATAACGGTTTCATGTGGCGGATTGAAATTACCAATCAATCGGATACTTCCAGAACTATTGATTTGGATCTGGATATGATCGGATTCATCAGCAGTTACGAAGGCGACTGGCAATGGTGGTATCCTTATCCCGGCATGAAAGGCATAACCAACGTGCGGGATGAAGAAGTAGAAACTGTCAGAAAGAATATCGGAAAAACCGACGCCGGAGCTGAAGTGGTGATTGATAAACTGGTTGAAGGCAAACCCACACATGAAAAAATGAAGATTAATCTTACCAGCGATGATGATATTCTGAAATGTCTCAAATACAGCGCCCGGATAGAAAATAACAATCTCATTATATCAGATTCTGAAACCAATGCTATCACTGGATTCCGACTAAAATCAAAACCTGACAGCATGACAAGCCTGAACAGCGGCGGAAGGGCGGCATGGAAGCTGCAAATTGCACCTGGTGAGAAGAAAGTTATCGAGTATTGCATGGTGTATGGCGACAATGCCGATGTGGTTCATAAAAAACTGAGCGACTGGACGGATAGTTTTGACCAGATATTTGCAAACGTGCAGCAGGTTTGGGAAGAAAAATGGCAGCAGATCTTTACGCCTGATAATCCTGTCATATCAGGTGCTGTACCTGTATTGGAAACTGAGGACAAACTGGCTAAAAAAGTATATTATACCGGCCCGCTGACGATGTTATATCTAATGCACACCAATCTTCCGCAGCACAAAAGAGTTTATCTTACCGGGGGCCCCAAATGGGGTGCAAGCATAACCTTCTTCTGGGACATAACTGAATGGTCTACCTTTGTTGCAGTTGCTGACCCCGATATGTTGAAAGAACAGATCAAATCATGGATCAGCATCAATCCTGATAAATATTACGGAAAGGATAATTTTGGCGGCAAAGGCGTGGGAAATGGATATTCTGCAAATTACTGGGCGCTCTTTCAGCTTATCCGTTCCTATATAACCGTATCAGGCGATTATGATTTTCTGAATGAAGTGATTAATGGAAGATCTGTACTCGAAACGCTGGAGCACTATGCAACCAATGGCGAAAGAATGGCACTTTACGGTACACCAGGTTGTACGGATGAAAGGTACAAGCTGGCAGATTTTGGTGATGATGAGTGGAATCTGTTGGAATGTGTACCAACATACAAACATATTGTTCCCTCGTTCAATGCCGGGTACCTCTGGATGCTGCGTGAAACAGCCGGGTTTTATAAGCAGGCCGGAAAGCCTGAGAAGGCCGAAGAACTTACAAAAAAGGCCGATGAAAAACTTCCGCTTTTACTGAATTTGTATGCCGGTAATGGCGTTTGGAACAGCCTTTATCCCGGAAACAAAGTCATTGAGGTAAGGCATTGCCT
>Ga0066599_100000078_pt1 | contig 12927 bp, 11 predicted proteins | sample InisedmetaG_FD_60065 | JGI IMG/M metagenome (GOLD analysis project Ga0066599, IMG submission 60065) | Freshwater pond sediment microbial communities from the University of Edinburgh, under environmental carbon perturbations - Initial sediment | ecosystem: Environmental > Aquatic > Freshwater >...
GGTTATTTCGTCACGGCTCCTAACGAAGTCTCCGATCATCCGCTCACCGGGCCCCCGCCTGCAGAAGCAGCCGGACCATCGGCTCATACCAGCGCGCACGCGCGAGCGAGAGCGGCGTCTGCCCGGTGCGATCTGCCAGATTCGGGTTCGCGCCTGCCTCCACCAGCGCCCTCAGCGTCTCGGTGTGGCGCAGCCCGCCATCGCCGAGCACGATGGATTCGATGAGCGCCGTCCAGCCGAGGTTGTTCACGTGATCCAGCGGTGCCCCCGCCCGGATGAGCGTTCGGACGACCTCGGCGTGGCCCAGATGGGCGGCGGCGATCAGTGCGGTGCCGTCGTAGCGGCTGGTGACGTTCTTGGCGCTCGCGCCCAGCGCGAGCGCCAGCGTGAGCGTCGGGACGTCGTTGGCAACCGCCGCGATGGTGACGATATCGTACCGGTCGTTTTCCAGGGTATTCGGGTTCGCCCCGGCCGTGACCAGGGCGCGCATCGCGTCGTGGTGACGACCATACGCCGCGACGTGCAGCGGTGTGCGGCCGCGGCCGTCCGCGACATCAGGCGTCTCGCCCTTGGCGATTAGGGCGCGGATTCCCGCCGCGTCGCCTCGCGCTGCCGCGGCCAAGAGCCCGGTGTAATGGGCCGCCTCGGCCGAGGAGGGCGGGACCTGTGCGGTCGCTACCGCGATCTCACCGACGGAGGCGAAGAACCCGAGCAAGCAGCCGATGAAAAGACGTATCAGCGTCATGGCTATCGAGTGCTCAGCGCCAATTTGACCCCAAAACCGATGAGCGCCAGACCCGCGAGGCGGGTCGCCGCCGTGCGGGCGACCGGCAGCGACGACAGCGCGCGCGCCGCCGCGTTGCCGATCAGGACCAAACCCAACTGATACAAGAAACTGATGACGGTGACGTGAGCCATCATGGCACCGAGCGTGATGGGCGTTGCATCCACCCGCAGAAAGAGCGGAAAGAACGCCACGAAGAACAGAACCACCTTCGGGTTCGTGAGACTCACCGCGAACGCCTGCCGGAAATACATCCAACCGCTCTTCCGCGAGTCCGCCGCCGTACCGGCACCGGTGAGTCGGGCGCGAAGCAATTGCACCCCGATCCAGCAGAGGTACGCGACGCCGAACCACTGCAGGGCGCGAAAGAGCACCGGGTTCGCGTTCATGACCGCGGCCAAGCCGACAACGGCGGCAACCATGTATACAAAGTCGCCGACTAGGGTCCCCATCACGGCACCGCACCCCGCCCCGATACCGCTCCGCGCGGTGGCGGTGAGGATGGCGAGCGTACCCGGCCCAGGAATCACCTGAAACAGGAGGATCGCGCAGACGAAACTACCGTAATTCTGAATCTCAAACACTCGGGAACCTCCTGAAGATCACGTCCTGATGGGGTGTCCAGTCACGAGATTTCGTCTTCAAGGCCATCGGACGGCTTTCGACGGACCAGGTTGCCATCGGTGTCTCGAGAAAGCGGGGACTGCGAGGAATACGGTCCCTGGCATGGCAAGTCAAACGGTTTGTTGGCGTCTGGCGTGGCGTCAGCAAGGATCGGAGGACTCGGCGGCGGCGCACGATGGGGGCGACCCCGATTGTCAAGCGCTGGGAAGGACCCCCGGCAGGCTTTCCAAGCGAGCGAAACCGTCCTGGAGGCTCACGCGCGCCTGCGAGCCCAGTGCCGCCCAGTAGGCGACGATCGCCCGGGCCAGGCATTCCTCGCTGCAGAGGCTCGTCGTACAACTCGTCGGGTCGCTGGGGCGCGGAACCGTCCTGCCGCAGACGCGGCAAAGCCCAGGCATCTCGTCGAGGTCCGGCGCTGCAGTGCCCGAGGTAGGATTGTTATCGGACAGCTTGGCCATCACGCCCCTCCGGGCAGGATGATCCGGCTGCCCCCGCTCGCCTGGACCTCCACCACGGTCACCGCGAAGGTAAGTGCTTCCCCAGCCAGGGGATGATTGAAATCCAGCGTGGCATGGCTGTCGGATACACCGGTGACGAGGAAGGGGATTTCTTCCCCCTGCGGATTTCGGAGACCCAATTGCAGCCCGACCGTCGGAGTGACGCCCTCGGGAAAACGGTCCAGCGGAACCTCCTGGACGGCTTCGGGTCGGCGGGCGCCATAGGCGTCCTCTGCCGCCACGCGGATCTCTTTGGCGTCGCCACGCTGCATGCCCACCAACTCACGCTCCAGGCCTGGAATGATCTCCTCCTGTCCGAACTCAAAGGTCAGCGGCTCTTTGCCCTCGGACGAATCCATCACCACTCCAGAATCCAGCCGGAGGGAATAGTTCATCGTTACCGTCGTGTTCGGCCCGATCCGCATTCCCCGCCCCCTGGATACCGGCTAATCGACAACACACCCTTCGCGTCCCGAGAGGGACGTTTGTCGTACCTGTCAAAGAATCGGAGGAATCTACCACTTCGCGCAGAATAGCGCCATAAGAAAGCTTGCCTGTGAACGCGGGCAATGCATGACCAGCGGCTCCCCTCCAACACCTCGTGGTTGAGCATGGGCAACTGATTGGATTCACCTCTGGCCGTCCCGCGTTACGCCATCGACACCAGCCGAAGAGGTCGAACGGTAGGGAATTGCCTCGCGGGATTCGTTGCCTGCCTCCGAGCAAAGACGCAGAAACGTCTCGTCTCAGAATCCTTCCTCGACAAAGCGGACGATGGTTTCCAGGAGGACCTCGCGCGGGAATGCGTTGTGATCGATCAGGGTGGCGCTGAAGGGCAATGCTCCTGCGTTGCGCGAGAACGGAACGGCAAGCGCCCAGTGATCTGCCCGCAGAAACCCCAACAGGGTGCCCGTCGGAATGATCGCGTCGAAGAATATCACTTGGCCGTCACTCCGAGGGTCCACGTGTGCGAGCTGCTCGTAAAAAGGGCGCAGCGCCCGCGAGATTCGTTGCGGACCTGGAATTCCTGCTACCGAGAAGTATTTCACGCTCGATGGAGGGGGTTGCCGGGCCAGACTGCCCTGGCGTGCGGCCCGCGTGATGCTGGCCATACCTTGACCGTCACCGGCTGGACAGTCCGTCACCTCCAGATCGCGCATGAGATGCTCATAGAGGTGCACGTAACCGTCGGCGAGAGGACTTCCCCCGATGGCGCCGGCGACGGAAACCATGGCCGCAACGCGTGGGAGCATCTCCGGATACCGGCCCAGAGCCTCCAGGGTATCTGCGGCGCCCTTGGAGTACGCCACCAAGAGCACGCGTTCTTCCGCGGCTAAAGACAAGCCCAACACGAAATCGCGGATCTGAGATGCGTTGTGTGCCGTACCGGATCGTCCGCTGACCGGTATGGACCCGGTGCGCCAGCCATGACGTTCCAGGTGCGCGAGCCCATCGGAGAAGGTCTGTACATACCTCCGGATGCACTCGTCGAAAATGCCCGGAACGATGATGATGCGAAAGGAGCGGGTGGCGCTTGCCAGATTCACCGGGCGCCCGGTACTCTGCGGCTCCCCCGGTAGGCGGACAAGGGCGTCGTCACAGGGCAGATCCTCTGGCAGCTCTATCCCGTGGTCCGCGCGGATCGCACAGTAGATCTCTCGGAATCGGGCCCGTCCGTCTGTGATATTGGCGAAGCTGATGGGCGTTAAGACCACCGGTGGCGTATCGAGTGAGAACGGTATCAGGGGTTGGTTGCAGCCCCAAAGCGTTACCAATACGCCCGTGGCACAGAGGCCTCGCACTACTCGAACGAGTCGCATGCCGGCCCTCCAATCGCATCGCGGCGTCTTGGTTATTTCGCGCACGTGATATCCCGCACGCCCCTCTCGGCGAACCAGTCGCAGGCCCGCTTCAGGATCGGCGTGCCGGTTTGATCACTGTCCAGATGGATGAGGTAGTTCGCCGCTCTGAAGAGGTAGGCCTGCAGGACGTCGCCGCCCAACTCCGTGTCGCTCAGCGGATCTTTTCCCATCAACTTGAAGCGGGTCGGGATCGCGTTCACGACGCGGGCAACGTATCTGACGTCATCCCGCAGGTCGTCGTCCCGCTTGACCGCTTCGCGCGCAAAACTCGCAGACAGGAGGCGCTGCAGGCTCAGGTGCCACACTGCGCACTCAACACGAAGATTCTGATGCGGTGCCAAATCCGGCCGGATCCGGTCGTTGCCTGCATTGATCTGGAAGGGATCGATGTCGACCTCTCTGGCATCCACGTTCAGTTGATCGAGCAGGCTGAGGCGCCTAGCCATCAGGAGTGCGTCGGCGGAAGCCGCGGCGACGTTCGTGTCGAGGATGAAATCGATTCCGGACCTGGTGTCTGCCTTGTACCGGTGGGCGGGATACTGGGGATACGGATACGAGTCCACGACGAACAAGAAGCAGCCCTTGGGTTGCTTCGTCCGGCTGTACAGCGCCTTCACCATGCTGAGCAGCGTCGTGATCCCCAGGTTGTCGGTCGAGCCCCCGTCGACAACGTGCTCGTAGGTCTCCCCTTTGGGATCGGAGTGGTCTCGCAGCGTCATGTCGTGGAACGCTGCGGGGACGGCGCTCGAAGCCATGACCGCGTTCGCGACCGGAAACGTGTCGATCCGCGAATGCAGCGCCTTGAAGCGCTCCTCGCTGAACACAAAGCGCTTCCCTTCCGTCAACGTCGTCGAGTTGACCAGGATGCGCGGAAGCCCGCTGCCCATATCGCCGAACGTCTTATGCTGGAACAGGTTGTTGTCGAGGACTTCCTTCATGAGGTCGCTGCGGTTGAAATTGGTGAACCAGTAGGGAAGGATGCTCTGCGGGAGAAACCAGCGCCCGAACCAGCGAATCTCGAAATCCTTCTTCAACTGCGCGCGCACCGCATCGGGGTTCCAGCGGCTGCGATCGTAGCCGTACAGGCCGAAGTACGCAGTGGGAAGCGAACTGCCGGATACGGCGGACAGGGCGGTTGCTTTCCCCAGGATTCCCAGCCGGTCCAGTTCGAGCAGGACGGCGGCGGAAAAATTCGCGGCCCGGCTCCCGCCCCCGGAAAGAGCAATCCCGATGAAGAGGTCGTCGGTCAGATCGTCCGCTGTGATGGTTTCCGCCGCCCGAGTGTCACGGGGCGCCCCTTGCAGGGGCAGCGGCTGGTTTCGCATCGTGTCCAGTGTCGCGATCGAACACGCTGCCGTGCTGACGACGAGACCCAGAATCAGAGCACAACGCACCGCCACCGCGCCGTCGCAACGCGCAACAGACGTTCCTGTCCTTGCCCATGCCATCGGCACGCTCCTCTCCGATGCCGGAACATCGTGCGTGGAATGTCAGCAGAGGGATTGCTCACGGCGCCGTTGCGCTGAACCCCGTATAGGTGAATGGTTCAGAGAGCAAGGCGGGCTGCCCCTGCCGCGACTCGACCACGAACCGGTAGGCGCCGCCCGGGGCGGGATTGTACCAGCGCACCTCGTACTCGCCCATGCCCTCGCCGCGTGCGGCCAGGTAGCGAACCTCCAGATCGTACCCGTCATCGTGGATCGGCTCGCCGTTCACCCACAGCGCCTCCCAGCGGTGCTGGCGCTCGACCTCCACGCGGCTCAACGGCCGGTGCAGGTCCACCGCACGGGGGCCGACGTCCCGCCACCGGAAGGCGACGAAATCTTCCTCCTCCGCCTTCTCCGCCCGCACCGGCGTCGGCTGTGCCACCACCTCCCGACGACCTGTGCTGGGCCGGGGCTCCGGATAGAAAGTGCCCACCTTCACTCGATACGTCCACGCTGGCTGCAGTTCCTGCACCTCGCCCTTTGTCAGGAAGTCGCGCGTCAACACGCCGAGCTGTGTCGTGAGGTACGGCGTGGAGTACCGACCGTACAGCGTGTGCCCCCCTTCGTAATTCTGCCGGGAATACTCCTCCGGCGTGGTGGTGTACCCGAAGTAACCGTTGGAGTTGCAAGCGACCGCCACGTGCCGGACGCGGTCCTTGCCGGCCTGTTCGAACTCCGCCTGCACGCGGGCCGCGATGCGGCGGCCTGAGGTGACGGTCACCTCGAACGGCATGGGAAGAATGACCGTATCGTTCACCCGGATCAGCTGGAACATCACGGTATTGGGGAAGCTGTCCTTCGGCTCCAGGAGAGACTGCGGGAAAGAGAAGAGGAGATGCCGCTTGTTGCCCTGGCAGCCATCGGTGAGCCACCAGCGCCGCGACAGATCGTTTCCTCCCCGCAAGAATGGAACGGCCGCCAGCCACGGCGTGCGGCGCTCGTAGGCGCCGGCCGCCAGCGGGTTCCCCACCACCGCGGACGTGCAGAGCGCAACGTCCTCCACGGCGTTGCGCTCGCGGATGTTGAGTTCCCGCACGGCAGAGGCCACGACCATGTCGTCAGTCAGGCGATCGCCCAGTTCCTCGAAAAAGCGGATGGCCTCCCCGCCAATGCCCTTCCCTACCCGCTTCGCCTCTTTCCAGTCAACCGGGAGATGGCCGAACGTGCTGTCCCCCTGATCTCGCAGCGCCGGAGCCATGTCGCCTTCCGTTCCCGACGTGAGTGCATGGACGACCGGCCAAGGTGTATCGTACGTGCGCCGAATTGTCCATTCGAGGTCTTTCTGTGCGTAGGCAAACAGATCGGCGTTGTACACCTCCACCGGCGGCGTCAGGGCCGTGGCGTGCACGGAAAAGACAGAGTAGGCCGCCAGGGGCAAGTGTCTCCCGCGATCGTCTTGAACGTCCACCCGCACCATGCACAACGCCGGGTTCACCGCCTTGAATACCGCCTGCGGGTCGTCCAGGTTGATCTCGCCGACGTCGTGGTTTAAGACATACGAGGTCAATGCCCGGTTCCGGTTGTAACCGAAGATATCTTTGCAGCCCGTGGCGACCTTGGCCGGACGGCGGTTTTCGTGGGCCTGCAAGATACCCTGGGCGATCTGCCTTGTGAGAAATTCAAGGTGGCTCGTCTCCAGCCACTCGCCGCTCGACATGTGCTTGTTGTAAAAGTCGTTGTCGAAGATGTTGGCCGGCGCCGAATGGCTATGGGATGCCGTGATGGCGATGTCGCCCGGCTTCAGGCCGGTTTTCTCGGCCACCGCCTCGGCGACCTTGTGATGCAGGAGGAGCGACGCGGCCGGAAGATCCACCTGGACCAGGGCGACGGAGTGCCCCTTGCCGTCATTCAGATACACAACCCGGGACTTGAGGCGGGTGCGAAAGCCCTGACCCCTGTTCGCCAGCATGGAATATCCGCCCATCGGCATGCCAGGAGGGGGCGTGATGTCGACGGAGACCGCGCCGGCCGTTGGCGCTCCTGGGGCGGGCGGGCTGATGACGGGCGGCTGTCGGACCGAGATCTCCTGAGTGGCAGCACATCCCCACAGGCCAAGAGCCGCCACGAGCGGTAGGAGTCGGCGCGATGGACCCATAGGAGTCTCCCTCCTCCTTGACGGTAGTCGCCTGTGGGATCGGGGAAGGTATTACCGATCTCTTCTATCCCTCACGAGTGCCAGGGGGCTCGTTTCGGATTGTCATCATGCGGCTGCCCTCCTCATCGCCAACGATCTTGACGCAGGCGGGGTCCCGCTTGGGAGCCGCTCGCGCCAGTCGGCGAGGATTACCAAATGGGACACCGTGAGGGATACGAATGCGATCCGTGCTCACGAAAAACGCTACGCCGAGCCCGGGGGTTTGTCAAGCGGTGGTGGGGCGCGTGTTCTACCGCTCGGTGCGTGCATCCCGACGCAGCGGCGCGGATCGGGATGCCCCGCCCAGGCATGATGGGGTGCGCCCGGTAACCTGTCCGCACCACCGGACGCTTCGTCGGGCGCCTCGGATTTCTCCTTGACGTGTGGCCCCATCCGGATTCATCTTGCACAGGCTAGTGGCGGTTGGCAGGCTAATCTTCAGCTCCGCGCGCTTGCCGGTCGTCCTTGGCTTCACGGGGAACATGGCGCTACCACGGATCGGCAGGGGCCTGGCGATGAAACCGGAAACAACGGATGGTGGACGATTCAAAAGGGGGAACGAGCTATGAAGCGACGGTGGGTCATTGGCGTGATGGCGCTGGTCGTGTGTGGAATCGGCGGCTGGACGGCCGACGGCTTGGCGCAGACACGCCTCGTGGTAAAGTCCGCGCGGGCCGGCACCTCGTACTACGCCCTGGCCATTGGAACGAGCAAGGCGCTGATGACGGTTTCCGGGGTTGAGGCTTCGGTGGAAGAAAGCCTCGGCTCGGTGGCCAACGTCAAGGAAGCGCGAACCAGGTCAAACTATCTTTTCACTTCGACCTCGGATCTCATTGCGCAGGCGGCCAAGAAGACGAAGCCCTTCGATGACGGGGGGTATGAACGAATTCGCACGCTCTGGGCCTTTCCCGGCGTGGTGATGCACTGGGTCGTCCGGCAAGACAGCGGGATCAAGACGATTCGGGACCTGGAGGGAAAGCGTTTCATTCCCGGCGGCATCGGGACCGCGACCGAGCGACTGACCAAACTGGTCCTCAAGGTGTATGGCCTCGAAGGCAAAGTGGACCTGCCGGCCGTGGACCTCAAGGAAGGAGTGGATGCGGTCGCCAACCGACGAGCCGTCGGATTCAGCACCGGCAGCCCGTTCCCCACCCCGATGGTGATGGAGTTGGTCGCGACCACACCGATCCGCTTGCTGGAGATCGGCGACGCCGAATACACGAAGCTGGCCGAGATCGATCCGACCTATTCGCCGACTGTCATCCCGACCGACACCTACAAGGGGGTGACCGGCGACACCAGGACCGTGGCGTCGCCGGTCCTGATGTACACGACGGACGATTTGTCCGACGACCTGGCCTATAAGCTCACCAAGGCCTTCTGGGACCATCGAAAGATGATCGCGGATGCCCACGCCACCGGAAAGGGTCTGGACATCACCGGGGTCCGCTACGGAGTCGCCAAGGTGCACCCGGGGGCCCAGCGGTACTACAAAGAGGTCGGGGTCGAGATCCCGGCTTCGATGCGGTAGGCGCACTCGTCTCCATGCGGAGGGTTGCCGTCCGGCGCCCTCCGCATTGTTGTCTCCGCGGGGTCCCGACATGTATTCAACGCTGCGCTCCGTCATCGCGTTTTCCTGCTCGCTAGGCCTGGCGCTGTTCGCCCTGCTCCTACCCGTGTACGCCTTCGTCCCGAACCTGATCGAGCGAGCGCTTCACGTGGGACTGGCCATTCCCCTCATCTTCTTGACCTCGCGGCAGGCGGGCGGGCGAACGACACGATGGCTGGATGCGGGTTTGACCGCGCTCGGCCTGTTCCTGTGTGGCTACATCATCGTTAACTTCCAGGCGGTGCTGGATCAGTACGGCGTGGTGACCGGCGCCGGGCAAACGATCATGGGGCTACTCATGGTCCTCCTCGTACTGGAGGCCGCCCGCCGGATGATCCGGCCGATTCTTCCCACCATCACCCTGCTCTTTCTGCTCTACGCGCTCTATGGCCATCACATCCCGGGTTACTTCGGGCACGTGAAGTACGATCTCGCGCAGATCGTGGGCATGCTGTATCTCACCACGGGCGGAATCTGGGGCCAGCTCACGGGGATCTCCGCCAACATCATCGCCATCTTCGTGTTCATGGGGGCCTTCGTGGGAGAGACGGGTGGCGGAACGGGTTTCCGCCTGCTCTCGATTCGGACGGCCGGCCGGCTCCGCGGCGGTCCGGCCAAGGTGGCCACCGTGGCCAGCGCTATGTTCGGAACGATCTCGGGGAGCGCCTCGGCCAACGTGGTCACCACGGGCGCCTTCACCATCCCCATGATGAAGAAGCTGGGTTTCCGGCCGGCATTTGCCGCGGCGGTGGAGGCGGTGGCGTCCACCGGAGGCCAGATCATGCCCCCCATCATGGGGGCCGGTGCGTTCATCATGGCCGAACTGACCCAGACCCCCTACCTCAAGATCGCCATCGCCGCCTTTTTCCCGGCGATGCTGTACTATTTCACCTGCTGGGTGGGCATTCATTTCTTCGCCATGCGGGACGGCCTGCGCGGGCTGGACGCCGGCGAGTTGCCGTCGTGGCGGGACACCCTGCGCACCAGCGCTTTTTTCGCCGTACCGTTCGGCGTCCTGCTGACGTTCCTCGTCTTGGCCTATACGCCGCAGTATGCAGCCTTCTGGGCGACCCTCAGCACGCTCCCGCTGGCGATTCTCACCACGGAGTTTCGCTTCGACCGGACCGCCTTCCAGAAAGTGGTCCGCGCCATCCGCGAGGGCGGACCCCAGGTCGCCATGATCGCCAGTATCTGCGCCTGCGCGCAGATCATCATCGCCATCCTCTCCCACACCGGTCTCGGCGTGAAGATCTCCACCTTCATCATCCAGCTGAGCGCCGGGTCGCTCTTTCTGACCCTGGTCCTCACCATGGTCACCTGCATCATCCTGGGAATGGAAGTCCCGACGACCGCCGCATACATCATGGCGGTAATCGTGGCGGCACCCGCCTTGATTCAGCTCGGCGTCCACCCGTTGGCCGCCCACCTGTTCGTGTTCTACTTCGCGATCCTCTCCGCCATCACGCCGCCGGTCTGCGGGGCGGTCTACATCGCCGCAGGCATGGCCGGGGCCGACTGGATGGAAACGGCCCGCTACAGCCTACGGTTGAGCTACGCCGCGTTCCTCCTCCCCTTCGTCTTCGTCTACGATTATTCCATGCTGCTGATCGTCGGAGGCGGGCCATTGGCCGTCGTGGCATCCGTCGTCCGGACCACCCTGGCCATGGTCACACTGAGCGCGGGATTCATCGGGCAGCTTCGCGGCCCCCTCTCCTGGACGGGCCGGCTGGTCCTCATCGCCGTGGGAATCCTTTGGATCATCCCCCACTGGGCGTGGGATCTCCTGGCTGCCCTCGGCAGCGTCTTTGTGTTCCTAGACCGCCGGTGGCTCTACCGGCGGAGCCCTGCGGGCCCGACGATCGAAGCCTTTTGACGCGGGCCACCACCCTCCCCTCGGCCGGCCCGCCCGTTGTGCCTCGCCACCGAGCGGCGCGGCTCATCGCAGCGACTTGGCGATCGTCTTGACCGCTTTCTTATCCCATCAGCAGTCGCGGAAGAAAGAGAACGAGATCGGGGAGGATCACGGACAGCAGGATGACACCGACCATGACGGCGAGGAAGATCCAGACGTTGCGAGAGGCGTCGCTCAGAGTCGTCTTGGCGATGGCGGTCGAGATGAAGAGGAAGCTCGCGACCGGCGGCGTCACGGCACCCACCACCAGCGTCATGGACAGGATCACGGCCCAGTGCAGCTCGTTGATGCCGAAGCGTACGGCGAGGGGATGCAGGACGGGGACCAGGATGATGATGGACGCCGCCTCCTCCATCAGGCCGCCGACGATCAACAGAAACACGATCACGATCAGGAAGATCATGAACCGGTTGTCCGTCAGTGACGTCAAGAACTGCGCCGCCAGGACCGGTGCGCGGGCGGCGGCCAAGAGCCACCCGAAGATACCCGATGCCGCCACCACGAACATCACGATGCTGGTCGTGAGCGCCGCCTTGACCAGCGCCGCCGGAAGCTCGGTCCACCGGATTTCCTTGTAGACAAAGACTCCGACCAGAAACGCGTACACGACGGCGATGACCCCAGCCTCCGTGGCCGTAAAGACGCCGCTCAGGATGCCGCCCAGGATGATCACCGGGCTTACCAGCGCCCAGCTCGCGTCCACGGTTGCCCGCAGGACCTCCCGCCACCCGGCCGCCTCTTCGGCACCGAAGCCGTGTCGGATGGAATAGACGTAGCTTACCCCCATTAGACCCAGCCCGATCAGAATGCCCGGGATGATCCCCCCCAGAAACATGCGAGCCGGGGACTGGTTCGCGATCGACGCGTAGATCAGCATCACGATACTGGGTGGAATGATGGGCCCAATGGCCCCCGCGACCGCCTGGAGCGCCGCCACGAAACCACGCGGATAGCCCTTCTTGATCATCGCCGGGATGGTGAGCGACCCAACCGCAGCCGTGTCGGCGGCCCCGGATCCGGACACCCCGGCGAAGATCATGCTCGCCAGGACCGCGGCAAGACAGATGCCTCCCCGGACGCGGCCGACGAGGGCCACGGCGAACTTCACCAGGCGGAGCGAGATCCCGCCCCGCTCCATCAACTCACCGGCGAGGATAAAATACGGGACCGCCATCAACGGGAAGGAGTCCACGATGATGAACATGCGCTGCGGCGTGACCACCAGCGGGATCGGGGCCGATCCGGGCAGCAGGCCGTGATACCAGATCGCCGCCACCGAGGACAGCACCATGGTGATCGCCAGCGGCGCTCCCAGGCCGAACATCAGGAGCAGGAAGGTCACGAACAGGACGGTGAACATGTCACGCGACCTCGATGTGCGCCGCCGGCGCGTCCGTCCCCCGCCACGTCCGCCACGCCCCGCGGAGGATGTTCACCAGCATCACCGCACAGCCGACCGGGATCGCCGCGTACGGAACCGTCATCGGGATCTCCATCGCCGGTGATTTCTGGAACCGGACCGAGGGCGAGAGGACGAGCTGCATGCCGAGGACGAACAGGATGACCACGGCGAGGATGACCGCCGCCCACGATGCCAGGGCGCACGCGCGACGGATCCGGGCCGGGTACCGCGAGGTCAGAAAGTCGATGCTGATGTGGCTGTTGAGGTTGAAGGCGATGGCCGCCGTGAGGAACACGGACCAGACGAACACGTAGCGGACCAACTCCTCGGACCAGGAGAGCGGGCTGGAAAACACGAACCGGAACAGGACCTGCGCGAACCCGACGGCGACGATGATCACGTAGCTGGTCGCGACGAGCGCCGCCAGGCTCTTGTCCCAGATGCGGGCGAGCATGCGATCCCCCTAGCCCGGATTATTCACGAAGGATTCGTGAAAAATCCTGGCTGACCTGACGAGCAGCCATTCTCGCCTGCAGCGGGAAGATACGTGGTAAAGGGGCGGACCGGGTACCCATCCGCCAGGATGGGTGCGGTGTCACCATGTACCGGCGACGTC
>Ga0066599_100000079_pt1 | contig 12857 bp, 20 predicted proteins | sample InisedmetaG_FD_60065 | JGI IMG/M metagenome (GOLD analysis project Ga0066599, IMG submission 60065) | Freshwater pond sediment microbial communities from the University of Edinburgh, under environmental carbon perturbations - Initial sediment | ecosystem: Environmental > Aquatic > Freshwater >...
ATGAATTCATAATTAATGAGAATTTCTTCAGATCTTTAATCTGTTTATCAGTTAACTCCATAAAAACTTTTATTAATAAATACTTTAATCTTCAAACTCTAATCGTTGAGATCTAATAACCCAACTAGGTCTTTCACCCGACATTAGAATTCTCATCCAATCAGATGCCGATGGTACGATACCATCACAATCTTCTTTTACATGTTGTTCTCCAACATAACGAGTATAAACGGTTTTCCCGTCACTATTTTTAAACTCTGACCCGAACTTCTGTTCCATCTCAAATATTCCCTCTGAGTGATGTCTAAACGCTCTATGTAAGGAATGTCCATACCATCCTTTGGTTTCGTCTAACCAGTTATGAAGATGTATATAATCTTCCCACTTTCCACCAAACTTCTTAGCGGAACTCTTTGCATGTAGTATCGGGTGTGCCATTATTCTTTTGTTATTTTGTGAGCAGAGTTTATGAACTCCTTTATTGTTTTGTTAGTCATACTGATTTGTTCTTTCGATTCTGTAAGTTCTGGTTTTTCACTCTCAATTAAATCGTATAATCTTTCTTTAAGATATTTTTTATTACCATCAATCTGATAGAACTTATCATCAACCACTAAGTGGGGTTTATCAGTATTGTAGACTTTATATGGAGGAAAAAATACTTTATAGTGTCTCACCATATAGTGAAACAACTTTTTATTTATTTGTATATTATTTTCCATATTATAAAAATAGAATATTTATTTAAAAAACAAAATAGTGGAACTACCAGATAACAAACTCAAAGTTTTTACCAAACAAATCTATAATCATATCATTGATGAATACGGTGATGATTTTAAATTTACGCCCGAACATATATATTTTAGGATGAGACTTCCTTCAGATGAAATTATGATGATATTAACATCTAGACTCCCCACAGACACAAAACGAGCTTTATCATTTATGGTATCACTTTATTCTGAGAATAAAAATCTTGATGAGGTTGTTAAATTTGTTAAAGACAATTATATCTATATGGATGTTATTCATTACGATAATTTTGAAACGAAAGATATGGAATGTGAGGAGTGTGGTGGTAGATCGTATGAATCATGTGAAAGATGTGATGGTTCAGGAAATGAAGATTGTGACGAATGTGATAGCACAGGAAATGTTACATGCCCCGATTGTGAGGGGTCAGGTGAAGACTCAGAAGGTGATACATGTTATAACTGCAATGGAGATGGAGATGTATTTTGTTCTGAATGTAATGGTGGTGGTAATTTTAATTGTTCGGATTGTGGTGGTGAAGGTACTTTAGATTGTGGATATTGTGATGGGAATGGTTCAATTGAGTCGACCCATAAATACTTTGATAAGTCAGTTGGGTTTATTGCAACCATATCTCCTGACGCACGTCAATTACCTAGTGACACAATACTAACAGACGAACAGGTTGAGACTTTATTTGGGTCACAAGTAATAAAACAAATAGACTTAGATGATTCGCTTGTTGACGAATACGAGCCTATGGGTTATAAAGGCGATGGTTCAGGTGATGATATGTGGGTAATCGAATATAAAGAATTAGGATTTTAATTTAAAAATCTCAACTTATACATTGTTGAGTAAATTAACTCTTCAACATTATCAATCTGATTTTGTAAATAACTATCATCAACAGATTCTCTCTTTTCATCAATAGTATCTAATAATCCCATAAAGTATTTTAAAACTTGTTTCTTATTCTTATAAGACTGATTTTTATAAGACTTATAGTTGGTTAGTAAACCGTACTGACCTTGGTAAGACTCAATAATACCATCAACAATTCCGTCAATACTTTCATAATATCCTTGAAGTGCTTTGTGTTCAGCATAAGACTTAGTCCCTAAATGAAAAATGTGAACTTGTATTTGTGAATGTAACATTTGACAAACCATTTCACAAAAACCTTCGTTAGTGTCATTAGGTTCATCATTAGATTCTTCCTCATCTTCAGTTTCTTCAGACTCTTCTTTTTCGTCTTCGTCTTGTTCCCAAAGATTTCTTCTCTTTAATTCTTCTATCACTTTTTCACTAAGTCCAACTTTATCCATAACACTAATTTTATTATAAATACTTCATTATTGTTATTTGTTAATTAAATCTTTATCGGCAACCATAATAAGGTCTTCACCAAATAAAGGATCAATTTCTTTAATTCGACTTTTAATCTCAGGGTAATCACTCCAAACCTTTACTCCCTCGTTTTCAGGACTGTAGTCATTATCCACCAAGTACTGAACCACCGAATCTTCCTCCAAGGTTATAAATCCATGAGCGAAGTATCTTGGTACATACACCTCATCACCTTCATTCATTTCAAAAAAGACTACTTTATTGTAATCATCAGATACGGGTCTCATATCAATCACAAAGTCCAATATCTTACCTGAAATAACTTTAATTAACTTTGCTTGAGCATACTCATTCTTTTGGAAGTGTAATCCCCGTAATGTGTATTTACGGGGATTTATACTGATATTACTCTGAACCCAATTCTTATCAAGTTTAGCCAGATCTAAAGGACTGAATGTCCCTCGTTTGTCTCTGAATACTCTGTTCTCAATAAAACGTGCCTTCTCCATTATAAAAATTTAATTTCATTTGTTATTGGGTTCCAATCAATATTCCACGGTAAATGAGAATAAAGATATCGTTCGTTCAATACAGATGCATTGAAGTAATGTGTGTGTCCATCATAATAGTGTCCGTGTCCACTATGAATGTGTCCACAGATATGAATCTTTGGTTTGATTTGTTTGATTCGTTCTGCAAGTAATTCACATCCAAGGTGTTCTCCTCTGCGACCTTCAACATCGTCCAAGAATCCCCAAGCTGGTCCGTGAGTAATTAAGATGTCAATACCTTCAGGTATCATATCCCATACCGCTTTCAACTCATCACCATTTTTAGGTAAGTTAAATGCCCAATTATAAAACTCAGGTTGCCAAGGACTACCCCAAATTTTAACTTCAGTTCCATTCTCATCTTGGATGGTGTGTAGTTGATCTTGGAGGTAAGTAATACTCTCATAAAAATCAACAATTTCTTTTACCTTCTCAACATTATTTTGAAAACCCCAATCGTGATTACCGGCAATAAACACTTTATTCTTGTAAGAGTCAAGTCTACTAAACCAAGCAGTGAACTGAACAATCTCGTGCTCGTAACCCATAGAAGTAAGGTCACCAGCATGTAATAACAAATCACCACCAGTTAAGTCACCTTTAACGTGATTGTGTTTGTTATGTGTGTCTGAAATTATTGTAAGTTTCATATTCTTCGTCTTATTTTTTCGTATTCGGTTTCAAATTTATACATATAGTTAATCATTTCAAAACATTCCACTTTATGTCTCCATTTGTTTTTGAAATTTTGGAAGATGTTTCTTGTTACTTTTAACTGTTCTTGGGTTTTACAAGATGACATTATTTTTTTGATTAGATCATATTCTTCAAAAAAATTTAATTTTCGATTTTTTCCCATTTGTTATCGTGATTATATTTAAAACTTCCTATATGTTCTTTCTTCCATTCGTTTGGAGATATCAAAGATAAGAATATTTTTCCATTATCCGTATAATAAAGATGGTAAATTTTTCCAATTACAGGTTCAAAACTAAATTTTGCCTTATAAACCAAGTCATTCCATTTATATTCGTCAATAAGTTTTTGGTATTGTTTCTTTAATTCCTCAAACCTATCCTCAAATTGTTTATTAACATTTAAAACTCTTGGTTCTTTCCAATGTTCTATATTTAATACTTGAATTGCTGGTGCCCCTACATTACTCCCATAAGGAAGTAATCCAGGATTGTCGGAGACATTATCAGGCTTCTCCATTTACCTCTTCGATCATTAAGTTTAGTCTTCGTTTTGACTTCTCACCAAGTGGAATAGGGTTACCTCCTTCATCAATTTGAACAAATGTGATGTGTGTTTTTAAAACCAAATCTTGTTTTCCCGTATAAACATTGTGGGCTCTTGCCTCCATATATAAAGTCATTGAGGTATTCCCAACTTTTGATGGGTAACCATAAATCTTTAATAACTGACTTTCTTTTGCAGGTCTTTCAAAATTACATTGATCCATAGATACTGTAACCATTCTTGGGGTATCACATAATTGCATCGCATAACCCGCAGCGGAAGCATCAATCCAAGATAATAGTTTTCCCCCAAATAAATTTCCGTGAAACCCTAAATCAGATTTCTTAATGGGGTGTGTGTTTAATTGTTCCATTTATAATGTTTCAAGTTTATCTTTAATTTTTTTAATTATAGTTTCATCTGTGATTTGTTCTGTAAGTAATATTTCTTTAAGTAAGTTTTCGGTTTCTAATTTTCCCTTAACTTTAACTCTATGAGTTGCGTTTAACTCAACCTCATATAAATGATAGGCAACCTCATCAACTTTTTTAAGTTTGTTAATGTATTTTTCAATTCTCTGATCTAACTTACGTCGTCTATCCATATTTGTTATGGTTGGGATTGCCTTATATAATTCATCCAACCGACCTTTCAGGTATTGGATCTCCCCAAACTTAAGTATTTCTTGTTCTGTCATATTATTTAGTATGAATTGGGTTTTTACAATTACCTTTATGTGAGCCCCAAATACTTTTACCATAACCTACTTTAATATATTCACACCCTTCATAAGTGTATTCGGTTACTCTTTGATGATAATTTTCAGTGTGTTTAGATAACACCGCAGGTTCTTGGATTTCTTGTTTAACTTTTGGTTGTTCATCACAAGATATTAAAATAAATAGTGAGGTTAAAATAGGTAATATCGATTTTCTCATTTCAACTTTTCGATTTTATATGTACCACAAATCATGTGTGGTTCGCCTGGTGTATTATTTAACCCAGGATTTTTATTAAAAAGAATGCACCCATTACCCGTTTCGTTATAGAAATTACAATAAAATGAATTTCCTTTTGAATTAATAATTTTGTATTTATATGTTGGGACACAAGAGAACAAAAGTAATAAAAGAGATATGAGTGCAATTCTTTTCATACCTCAAAAATAGTTCAATTGATTAACTAAATCAACTATAGTTTTGAATAAAATTTGATCTTGTTTTTAGCATTTTCAATTAACCATGGATCGACACCTGATATCTTTTGAAGAAATTCAAGTTCGTGTTGGTACGCAATTACTTCTTCGGTGTTTGGTCTCAGATTAAACTTGGTTCCTTTGAAGTATAGGTGTATCGTTTCATGGATTAAAATTGCCGAAATGTTGTAGATGTTCCCATTGTTCATTTCTCTTGCGGGTATGGTGATTGTACTATCACCTTCTGTTGTTGAGAACCCTCCATTCCAATACGCAACATTAGAACAATGTTCCATAATCAGATAATACTTTTGTATGTCGTATTTCTTTATTGTATCTAAAGCTTGTTCTACTTTACCTTTCCACCCGTCTCCAACATCAGCAATTTTTATCTGCCCAAACAATGAGGTAAAAATGAACATGTAAGATAAAAGTACCCATATTTTCATTACAATTTAGTTACGGCTTCGTGTATTGCTTTTTTTAACGCCGATGATACTGTCATCTTTTCAAAAGGTAACATACCTTCTTTAACTTCAATCATAATTGCTCTTATCTCAGTTTCAGATTCACCAATCCCCTCGTAACATTTACCATCATAATGTAATCTAACCCCAACTTGAGTAACAGATTCAGTTTTTTCAACCCCCACAACTCTAATTGTTGTCTTTGGTAAACCAAAATAAAAAACTTCAACATCCATATCTTTCCCGTCTTCCGATAAACAAAACTTCTCAGATAGTTCATCTTCAACAATCTGTCTAATACCAAACCTAATATCTCTGTTTCCCATTTCTTTTAGTTTAGCCGTGTTGTAAACTGAATCAACATAAACACATTGTTGAGCCGTTGCGAGGTTACCAAGTAGTAACATACCAAGTAGTAAGATTATATTTCTCATTTTAATAATTTACGATTGATTTATATGCCGGAGCAATTAGATAATAGTTTATTGACCCACCACTAACAGGTGAATTTATAGTAATAGAGTTGACACCAGGAATTGTTAACCTTAGATCACTTGTGTTTGTTGTTAGTGTAGTATATTGAGCGGCAGTGTAGTATCTGGCAGGTGAAGTGTTAAACCAATTAGGTAAAATGTTATATCTTTTTAGATTTATGTAATTTTCATCCGCAACATTTATTCTTCCATCACCATTAACATCGTATCGGTTATAATGAATACTTTTAATTGGTGTTATACCCAATATTAATTTTGAAACTTCAACCATATCTACGGTTGTAAGTTGTGTTACTGGGGTTACGGGATCCATTTGAATGTACCATTCTATTGAAGGATTGTTCGTCTCATTAAAATTCCAATATCCACTTGAGTTAGTGTATACCGTTCTATATAATTCCCATGGTGTAAAAGTTACAATATATTCGAACTCAATTACGTATGGTAATGAAACTCCATTTGGTAAGTCATTCCATTTACCTCCACCAACAAATTGTACGTAATCTTCATTACCCGCATTGTTTGGTTCACCTCCATTCCAAGAAGTGTATGAATAAGTTTCATTAGTTACCCATCTCCAAATTCCTTCCTGAACTTCATCAGTTAAACCAATCCACCCTGAAGGCCATAAATTAAATATGAAGTTGTTTTCTGCGGCTGTCGTTACCGTAACCAAGTGTCCTCCCATATTCAAACAAGCTTGCTTGGCATCACTCCAAAACATAGACCCTGTAGATCTATAATAAGAATGTCCGTTGTAGTTATTTTGAGATGTAAACCCATTTATTACGGGTGTAGTTCTTTTATATAATTTAACAGGTACATTTGCGGCACCTGTACCATCAGCATTTCTAATGTACCCAGAATACGTAAAAGTCTGAGCTTGCATGTTTATGGTAGTAAATAATACTATTGCCCAATTAATAATCTTGTTCCACATGTTACCGTATAGTTTAGAGTGTTTACTTTAATAGCCCACGCCCCACCCGCATTTATGTTGAATTTGAATCTCTTTGTTATACTTATATTGGTTCCAATACTTGGTAATATCACATAAGGAGATTTTAATACTAAGTCATTATAATAACTAACATATGGCGAGTAAACAAATAAACTCATAAGTTTAACGTCAATTCTTTTCCCAAACTTTAAGTCGTACATACCACCAGCAATTATTGCAGTTCCTAAAAATTCAGTCTTATAAACTTGACCGTATGATACGGTTGCCATATAAACGGCCTTTAAACTTTTTATCTTTGGGAACATGAACATTTGTCCTCCCGCAATTGTTCCATAAACAGAACCTCTACCTTCAAACCCTAAAGATAAGGTTCCAGATAAAAGACCAACACTTCGTTTGTTAATCCAAGCGTGATATCCTGTTAGGTTTGGGCCTTGTTGTGCCGATACATAATCTACCAAACCACCACGAGCAGTTTCCCCATCCCAACGCATGTTATGGTATCCACCCGTTAATTTCAATCCCGTTCTAACTTCTGAGTTTTGGAAGTTGAATCCCACAAAATCACTTGATGCGATTACCGTAGGTTTACCCCCATCCCTATTCTGATTAACCGTTTTTGTTGCCCCTTGAGTGATGTTGGTTTGACCACCACCTTGTTCTTCTTGTGGTGTTGTTTCTTCAGAGTTAGGTTGTTTTCCTCCGTTACCCCCAACACCTGAGTTTCCACTTCCGTTAGGGGTTGTTGTTCCACCGTTTACTTCAGGTTGTCCTTGTTGGTTAGATCCTTCCACATTCCCACTACCCCCATTGATACTAGGGTTCCCAGGATCGACACTACCAGTGCTACTATTATTATTTTCATTACCTTGATTTTGATTGTTTATAGACTGGCTAGTCTGCGGATTTCCATTCGCATTTGATCCACCTTCAGTTGTAGTTCCTCCTGCTGGTGTTGGATTTTGAGTTCCACCATTTGAATTAGTGGTTCCATTTGTTCCGTTGTTTGGACTTGTTTCATTTGTTCCAGAAGTGGTTGTACTTCCTCCATTAGGGTTACTTGTCCCATTTGTTTGATTTTGGTTATTATTGGTCGTGGTATTATTAGTATTTGTTGTTGTGTTAGTATTATTGTTTCCACTTCCATTTTGGGAATTATTCCCATTCTTCCTGTTACCCTTGTTTCCTTGAGTATTAGAAGAGTTAGACGCCGCAGTCAATGATCCACTCAAAAAGTCAGTTGCCCCATTTGAGATATCCATTAAAGACGAAAGAGAATTGATTATACCTATTGTATTTAAAGCAACATCTTGTCCGATGTTTATTTGACCACCAAGTCCAATTATCTCAGAACATGGTGACCCTTCATATTGTGAAAAAACTTGGTTAGTCCAAGTATCAAAAGTTCCATCTGTAAATTGTTGTTGAGTAAAGTTCTCAACAAAACCATAGTACCCCACCGTGACTGAACCATTGATGGGGACTATAAGGTTTTTTATGTTTCCTGTACAAGGATCTGTATAAGAATAACTGTAAGTCTGTGCGTTTAGTTTTAAAAAACTAAATAAGACAAACAATATCGATATGAAAGTTTTTACTCTCAATTTGGAAAGACTCCTTTCGAAATAAGTCTAGTAACAACTCTTGATGATGCCGTTTCTAAAGCTTTCTTTGTTGATATACCAACGGTTGATTGATTGAATTTAACATCATCTGAGATATCTCCCAAGATAGATGTTGTTTTGATTGTTACAGCCTCTCCAAGTCCTGACCCTACGATTACTTGACTTGTTTCAGCATCAACGAATTTAATTTGAAGACCTAATCTTGTTGTTTGATTTACGGTTTGTTGTCCGTTAACTTTCACAATTTCATCTTCAGAAACACTAAAGTCATAAACTTCGATATACACAAAGTATTTTGCCAAAACAACATTTCCTTTAACTTCAATTTTGTTTGAGGAAACACCTTTGTCAGATGCCTTGTCTTGAGCAATCATTCTTTGTTTGATCTCTTCTTTCTCTTCAGTGAAAATAAATCTATTAGTATATTCTAAATATTCAATAACAATATTAGTCACACCAAGACCTACTCTTTTGTCTTTTAACTCAGGATAAAGTTCGTATAATTCCTCATTTATTCCAATCTTTAATAACTGAATAGGAACCTGAATTGATCCGTTGTAGTCTGCTACCGAATCTATTGATTGTTTTTTTTCAAAGTCAGCAACATATTGTTCTGTTTTTACAGAGCCAATACCCCCTCCTTTTTGAGGGGGCTGGGCTTGTACTGTTTTACATCCAATCAAAAAGAATGGTAATATGTAAAGTAGTTTTCTCATTATCCTTCTACTTCTTCTTCTTCCTCGTTAGTTGGGTTCTTACCAGCAAAATACTTATCAACTGATGCAATTCCAAATGAACCTAAAGTGATCCATAAAAATCCATCATAGATAAATTGATTGATTGGCATTTTTTGTCCGTGAAATCCTGTCCAAATATCTACACCAAGGCAGATAACCATCATTATAAATGAACCAAAACCAACTATTGATTTTTCGTTGATATCGTTATGATCCATAAACATTCTTACTAAGAATGATTTTTTTGTTTTCTTGTGTCCCATTTTTTGTTTTTATTTATTGTTTATTTATTACCAAGAATCTTCTTCTACTTTCTTTGGTTTTTCAGGTTGTGCCGCTGGTTTCTCAACAACTCTTTCGATTACGTGTGTTCCACCACCATTCTCAACTTTTTGTTTGTTCTCTTGATTTTGTTGTACGTTTACGACTACAGGTGCTGGTGCCGGTGCTACTTGTTCGGTTTTAGTTTCTTCAGCGGGTTCGTCATTACCCCCACCAAATAACGTAACACCTAACCAAGTTCCTCCACCTGCAATTACTGTAGATAAAGTACCAACGATTGTCTTTTTAAGCCCTGACCATGTTCCGTCGTTTTCTTGTTCTTCTGACATTTTTTGTTTTATTTATTTTTGGTTTATTGTTTTACAACTTTACTTACTTTAACTCCTCCATTCTCTAACGCCAAAGTCACCATATAAAGACCTGGTTCTAATTCTCCCAAGCTCTCATTGTAAGTGTATTGACCGTCAGGTAATTGTCCGTCTAAAATTGAAATCACTTTTCTTCCAACCACATCATATACTGAAAGGTTAGCGTGTGTTGTTTCTTCGACTTTGAAAGTTACCGTAATGTCTGATGTAGTTGGGTTAGGGAAAACCTGTATTGAGTTCCCGTTTACGTCACCCATCGTACTTTTTAATACTTGTAAGATTCCGTTTGTTGGTGTGATTGTTAAGTCTTTAGAATAAGGAGTCCCTGCAAACTTTAAAGAAGTATACAATGGACTTTCTTCCCAAAGATTTTGTGGTTGTCTTGCAATAAATTGTAACGTCACAACCTCATCACCATCTTTAAGTGTTTGTTCGTTGTTTGTTTTATCAAACCCTCCCCAATCTACTTGACCGTCATTAGCGTTCACATAAGTAATCCATTCCATCGCATTTGACGAAGATATAACACCTTTAAATGTTAATAATTCCTCATCGTATTTAAATCCAAACTGAAGTGATGATAACTCTTCACCGTTAGTATATACTTTAACAGGAAGGTTTACCAAGTTTCCAGCTTCAACTGAAATGTTAGGAACATTTACTTCAATAGTTGATGTTGGGAAGTCATACTCAACTTTAGTATCGATCACATTATAGATTTGTGATTGTAAACCAGGTATCGGACCTACCAACACTTCAATAGGAGTTACACGAGCCATATTATAACCCGTACCGTTAGCATCACCAGGAACTAATACATAATATGTAACTGAAGATGGTTGACCCGGTAAGATTTCAAATGTGAAGTTTGTAACACCAGGGATAGTTGACGTGTAGTTTGTTGAAGACCCGTCGATTGTTGTAAATTCAGATGCCGTGAAGAACTTAACATCTTCAGTGTTATTTGGCCATGAGTTAAATCTTCCTGAGATTCTACCAAATACACCCCATGCATCTGAGATAGTAACATTATTTGATCCGTTAACATCCGCCGAATAATAATTAAATCCTGTCATAGTTCCATTTCCAAGAACCCACTGATTAATTAATTGAGCATCTGTAGATGAGATAATATTACCAACACCCATTGTATCTCCTTGTATTGCCAATCGAACATCCCAATATGTAGTATCTAAAGGAACCGAGATATTAAAGTCCCCGTTGATATCTGTAACATAAGAAGAATGTTGAGTCCAAGTATTTCCACCAAGAGGTCTTCTTTCTAACGCTAAATGTAAGTTCTTAGCGGGAGTACCTGTAACATTTGTGAATGTTCCTTGATAAGCGAAATTAACAGGAGTAAACACACCACCATAGTTATGAACACTTAATGTTGTATCCATACCATCTTGTTTTGCCGCATACGGAGTAAAAGTCTGTGGCCCCGACCAAGTTAAGTTACTGATCGAAACTAAGTTATTAAACGTAGCAGATGGTGCGTGAGTGAAAGTAATTAAAAATCTTTCACCATTTGGTATTGTGTAAGTAGCACTCGGACCTGTGTATACAAGTGTGATGGTAATGTAACCATTCGCAGTGTTTGTAATGTATTGAAGGTCTAAGTTTGTTGGTGAACCGATTAAAGATGCCGTTGCATTTGTAAATGCAACATTGTCATAGAACACTCTAAACTGAACCCCGGCAAATTTTGTTAAGGTTGTGTTTTGTAATGTTATCTTTGCGTCAGTTGTACCTTGAGATGTTGATCCAATTTGATATTGGGCGGCAATAATCCCCCATAGACCATTTGATGGTGCTGCAGGTACTTGTGCTTTACCTATAAATGGTAATAATAGTAACAGCCCTATCAGCAGGCCTTTTAATTGTTTCATTTTCGTAGTTCTTAAGTTTTAGTTTTATTTTATGTCTGAACTCTCAATAAGAGTATAGGTGAAAGAGTTTCCATGTTTTTCACGAGCCTTTCTACAGATCTTCATAAATTCCTCAAAATCTTTAGCCCTTTTAAACACTTGACATCCTTCAGACCAGTTTTCAACGAAGGTTGAATCTGCACCTGCTTTGTGAATGTTAATGCCAAACACACCTTCAGCAATTTTTGTTTCGTCATAAGTTAAATCACGATTTGGATCACGATAAACTTTAACATTTTTTGCCTGTCTTAACGCTTCGTATTTTCCTTGGTGTAACCCAATTGTGTGCGATCCTCTATATTGACCCTCAACAAGACGAGCAACGCCAGCTTTATTGTGATATTCCATCACTCCTTTTTTACCAGGATCGGTAGTGGCAGGCCATTCGTGGTATTTCCATGCACCTGTCTCATCTTTATAACTTATTGTCAATAAGTCATCAAACGCGTTTGTCACTTTTTGTCCTGTGGCGGCGTTTCTTATACCTATAATGTTTACATCAAACCCTTTATTAGAAGCGTCTTCGAAGTAAACGTAACCTTTGGCTTTAACGGTAGCCTCAACCTGTTCTCTTGTGTATCCCATATTATTCATTTTATAATAAGTATCTTAAAAACCATGAACTGATCATTTTTTTACGATAAAAACTTTACTTTCTTCGCGGTTTTACTATTTATAGAAAAATTAAAATATTATGGTACTAAAAGTTGGATCAGAAGGGGCTGACGTAAAAAAACTCCAAGAAAAATTAGGTGTGGAAGCCATAGGTAAATTCGGACCAAAGACAGAAGCGGCGGTTAAAGCTTGGCAAAAAGCAAATGGTTTAAAAGATGATGGTATCGTTGGTGATGCAACATGGAGTAAACTATTTGGTGAGTCAAAACCAACTGCAGCGGTA
>Ga0066599_100000080_pt1 | contig 12567 bp, 13 predicted proteins | sample InisedmetaG_FD_60065 | JGI IMG/M metagenome (GOLD analysis project Ga0066599, IMG submission 60065) | Freshwater pond sediment microbial communities from the University of Edinburgh, under environmental carbon perturbations - Initial sediment | ecosystem: Environmental > Aquatic > Freshwater >...
AACAACGTGATGGACGTCCTGGGGCGCTTCCTGAACATGGGGCTGGAGCCGTACCATTTCCTGTCGTCCCTGAACTGCATCATGACGCAGCGGCTCGTGCGCGTCCTCTGCCGGTCCTGTCGGCGGCCCGTGCAGTATCTGCCTGACGGCCTGAAGGATCTCGGCCTCGATCCGGATAAGGACGCGGCGCACACCTTCTTCGAGAACGGCGGTTGCGACGAATGCCAGGGCTCGGGATTCCGCGGGCGCAGCGCCATTTCCGAACTGGTCGAGGTCACCGATACCATCCGCGGTTTGATTCTTGAGCGACGACCGGCCACCGAGATCTACGCTGCCGCACAGACCGGCGGCACGCTCCTGCTGCGGGATGCCGCCCTGGCGAAGGCTCGCGGCGGGGTCACGTCGGTGGCCGAGGTCAACCGCGTGACGTTCGCCGAATAACGCGACAGGAGCGCAACGGAACGCCCATGGCCTGGGGATTAGAGATTGCACCAGATCGGCTTCGACTGTGCCGCGCGGAGGTGCGCCGGGGCCAGATCCGCATCCGCCGGGTGGTCGATGCGGCGATCGCGCCGGGTGTGGTCCAGCCCTCGATCAAGGAAACCAAACTGGCGGACGTTTCGGCCCTGACCGCGGCCCTCCGCAGCCTCAGACGCCGCGGCGGTTGTCGCGGGTGGGTCCGCGTGGCGCTGCCGGATCCGTTGTTCATCCTCCGGACGATCGCCACGGACCAGCTCCCGGACGAGCGGGAAGCGGCGCGGCGGTTCCTGTGCTGGCAGGCGCGGGATCTGCTCCCCTTCCCGGTGGAGCAGGCCCGTCTTGACTATCTGAATGTCGGCGCGGGCCCCGACGGCCGTGTGCGGCTGGCCTGCCTGGTCGCGCGGAAGAGCCTCCTGGCGGATTACGAACGGGCCCTGCAGGGGGCCGGGTTCCGGGCCGGCGTCCTGGACGCGCGGAGCGTGTCCCTGGCGCAGGCGACCTCCGTCATCCTGACCGCGCGGACCGCGGGCTTGCTGACCGCCGATGGGGACCGCGCCACGCTCCTGCTGATCCAAGAGGGGCGTCCCCAACTCTGGCGTATCCTGGCGGCGGACGGCGATTCGGTCCGCCTGATTCGTGATGTCGCCGACTCTCTGGCCTTCTTTCAGGAATCGGAAGGTCTGGGTCCGCTGCAGCGCGTGCTCGTGCACGGCATGGGTTCCAGGACGGACGAGATCGCCGCGGGACTCGCTCGCTGGCTGGAGCTTCCCGTCAGCATCCTGGACTTGGCCGAGGCGTTCGTACCCGGAACCCGGCCGGGCGGCTCGACGGAAGAGCTGACCCGGTGGGGCGCGGCCATCGGAGCGGCCATCCGACCATGGTGATCGCGGGTTTCAATCTGGCGTCCGCCGATTTCCCCCGCAGCCGGCGGCGCGTCGTCTTCGCGGTCGCGGCAGGCGCGATTCTGATCGTCGCGCTGGCCATCCAGCTTGTGGTGTGGTCCGCCCAGCGGCGCGAGGTTCAAGTCGTGGAGGCACGGCTGGGGGACATGGAAGGTGTGCTTCGGCGACACCAGGAAGAGGCGCGTGCCGTCCGGGCGCGCGTTCCCGCCGAGACGGTCAAGCAGTACGAGGCCAAGGTGGCCGCCTACAATCAGATCCTCGAGGCCTCCACCTTCTCGTGGATTGGCCTGCTGGTCGAGCTGGAGCGATCCGTGCCGCCTGGCGTCACGCTGAGCGAGATCCGCCCCGACCTGCCGTCGGGGAAAGTCGCCTTGCGCGGCGAAGCGCGCACCTTCGAGGACCTCACCAAGCTGCTGAACGGCTTGGAACAGCGTGCCGGCTTCCGTGACGTGTTCCTCCTCCGCCAGACGGCGCGGAAATCCGCTGCGGGTGGGCCCGAGGTGTTGGAGTTCACGGTGAACCTGATCTACCAGGAACGCCCGCGATGATGCCCCTGACTTCCCGCACCGCATGGGCGTGGGGTGGGCTGCTCGTGCTCCTGGCGGCCAACCTGTGGGTCCTGGTCTTTCTGCTCCAACCCACCCGCCAGGCGCGCCTTGACATCGAGACGCGTATCGCGGGACTGGAGCGCAACGTTCGCAGCGCCCAGCGCGAGGGGCAGTCCAGCGAGACCCTCCTGACCGCCATGCGCCAGGTTGAGGAATTCTCGCAAGGGTTCCCCCGCCGGGCGGAGCTGGTGGCGCTCATGGGCCGGCTCACCAAACTGGCCCGGTCGCACGCCTTGCAAGTTCCGGACGTGGACTACCGGCCCACCCAGGCCAAGGAGGCAGGCCTCACCAAGGTCACGGTGCAGTTGGGCGTCGAGGGCCCCTACGAGACGATCCGGCGGTATCTCTACGAGCTGGAAGGCATGCGCCGATTTCTGGTGATCGAGCGATTGGCACTAAGAGAGCTCAAGGGCACGGCCAACTTGCAGGTACAGCTGCAGCTGGCGATGTACTTGCAGTAGGATGATGGCGGCGACCATGCGATCTGCGCGGATGAAGATCCTGATCCTGGCGGCGCTGGTGGGGATCTGGGCGTTGATCTTCGGCCTCCACCGACCCGACGAGCCCGTGGCGACATCGCCGCCGCCCCAGACCGGTGCCCGGCCCGTCCGTGCCACCGCGGGCCCGTCGGCGAACATCCCGCGGCTCAAGGCGGAGCTTGCGAACCTTCCGCGCGCCCCGTATCCGTCGGAGGTGCAGAACATCTTCAGCGCCCCGCCGCCGCCTCCCCCGCCGTCGCCTCAGGCCGTGGCGGCTCCTGGAGCCGCGCTAGCCGTGCCCCCGCCGCCGGACCCGTTCCAGGAAGAGGTCAAGCAGCTCCGGTACGTCGGGTTTCTGCGATCGGGAGACGTGCTCACGGCGTTCATCGTCCAGGGGCAGGAGGTGCATACCGTGCCGGTAGGCGGCATGCTGTCCGGACGCTTTCGCGTCGCGGAGGTGCAGGATGAGAGCGTGCTCCTTACCTCCCCCTCCGGGGACAAGCAGGCCCGTCTCGATCTCTCGGCAGCGGCGGCGGCGACCGGGGCCGCGGCACCACCGCGTCCTCCCGGACGGCCCACCCCCGGCGGGCAGCAATGAGCGCGGCCGATGTTGGTCAACGACTCACACGGTTTCATCTCGGCGAGGCACAGGCATGACGACTCAACATCTCCGTGAGATCCGACGGCTGGCGCTGCCGCTCCTCCTGGGAGGTCTCCTGGCCGGCTGCGCCCTGCAGTTGCCCACGCTGCCCGGCGAGGAACTGGCCCAGCAAGGACGCTGGGACGAAGCGATCCGGTTCTACCAGGAGGCGACCAAGAACGATCCTCGGAATCTGGAGGCCCGCATCGGTCTTGCCCGGACACTCTGGGTGGCCTCCCAGGAATATGTCCGCCAGGGCAACGAGTTCGAGCAGATCCAGCGCTTGGAAGATGCCGCCGCCGCCTACCGCCGCGCCCTGACCTACAACGGGGAGAACCAGTTGGCCCTGGTGGGGTTGGAGCGGATCGGCCGCGCGACCGAAATCCGGGACCGCCTGAAGCAGGCGCGCGAACGGATGGCGAAGAAGGAGTGGGGTCCTGCCCGGATCGAAGTCCAGGCGGTCCTGCGGCTGGATTCCGAGAACGCCGAGGCCAAGGCCCTCAAGAAGGAGCTGGCGGCCATGGTGGCCGCCGAGGCGCCCCCATCCACTATCCAAATCGACGCCGAGAAGGCGGCGCAGCAGCTCTTCTCCGCCAAACCGGTGACCTTGCGGTTCAAGGACACGGATATCAAGGAGGTCCTGGAGGTGATCTCCCGGACCGCCGGTGTGAACATCGTCACCGATGAGTCGCTCCAACCGAAACGGATCACGGCCTTTCTCAAGGACGTACCGCTGCGCGAGGCGTTCAGCTTGATCCTGTCTTCCAACCGCCTCTTCGCCAGACGCGCGGCGGAGAATACGGTGATCGTGGTCCCCGACAACCCGGGCAAGCGACAACAGTACGACGATCTGGCGGTGCACACCTTCTATCTCACCGACGCCGACGCCAAGGTGGCGGTGAATCTCCTGCGGACCATCCTGAACACCCGCCAGGTGTTCGTGAACGAGAAACTCAACGCCCTGGTGGTCCGGGAGACTCCGGAGAAGATCGAGCTGGCGCGGAAGGTCCTGGAGGCCAACGATCGGAGCGTGGGAGAGGTGGAGATCGACATGGAAGTCCTCGAGGTCGACCGCACCGCCGCGCAGAACCTCGGGCTCGACTTCTCGCCGCGGACACTCTCGGTGACCCTCAACTTCCCGCAAAACATTCCCGTATCAAGTTTCGTGAGTTTCATCCAACGGGGAAGCACCGTCAGCATCACGAGTCCCACCTTGATCATGAATCTCATCAAGAACGATTCGACTACCAAGGTGCTGGCGAACCCGACCGTCCGGATCCTCGACCGGCAGAAGGCCCGCCTGCTCATCGGCCAGCGGCGGCCCTTCCTGATCTCCTCGATCAGTAGCGTGCCCTCGGTTTCCACTGGGACGGGGACGGGGACGGGGACGGGCACCGCGACCGGTGCCGTGACCACCACGCAGACCAACGTGGAGTACCGGGACCTGGGCCTCAAGATGACCCTGACCCCCACCGTGCACCTGGACGGCGAGGTCACGGTGGAGATCAACTTCGAGATCAGTGCCATCGGTCCCGCCATTGCCGACGTCCCGGGCGCGAATCTCCTGCCGCCCGTGAACACCCGGAACCTGGACACGTTCATCAAGGTGCGAAACGGCGAGACTCGCCTCCTGGGCGGCCTCTACCAGGAGGATGCGTCCGTCGCGAACAGCAAGATGCCCCTCCTGAGCGAACTCCCCCTCCTCGGACGACTCTTCATGAGCCCGAACGAGCAGCGGAGCCGGACCGACGTCATGATTTCCCTGACCCCCCGGATCGTGAAGACCATGAGCCGCCCGGACGCGGACATCCAGGGCTTCACGTCGGGGACCGCGGATAGTTTCGGGCCGGCGGCGCCCGCCTCCTCTGGTGGGGTGGTGGCGCCGCCTCGTCCGGCGTTGCCCACGCCGCAACCGTCGGGGCAGCCGGCCGGACCCGGCGGTCCGGGCGCTCCGGGGGCAGCCGGACCCGGCCCGCGACCCTGATGGAAGCGTGCACACAGATGAGGCCCGTCCGGCGGCGGAGGCGGAGCGGGGTCACCCTCATCGAGTTGCTGGTCGCCGTGGCAGTGCTGGGGATCCTGGCCGGGGTGGCCTTGCCGCTCGCCCAGGTCACCGCGATCCGAACGCGAGAGCTTGAACTTCGCCGAAGCCTGCGGAGCGTTCGCCAGGGCATCGACCAGTTCAAGGCGGAGTACGACAAGGCCCGCACCAACGTGCGGGACGCTCGCGACGTGTTCAAGCGGAAGGTGTCGGTGGATCGGACGGGGTATCCGCTCACGCTGGACGAGTTGGCGGAGACCAAGATCCTCCGGCGCGTCCCCCGCGATCCGATGACCGCCGACGGGAAATGGGTCGTCCGGTCCTTCTCCGACAACCCCGAGTCCAGTCTGTCGGACGCCAAGGATGTCTACGACATCCGCAGCGCGAGCAAGGCGGTCGCCCTCGATGGAACGACATATGACACCTGGTAGGTCCGCCACGCCCCGTCGGTCGCCGGCCGGTCGTCGTCACTCGTGTCGCGGCTCCTCATCCGTGGCTCGTGGCTCGTGGCTCGTGGCTCGTCGTCCGCGGACCTCCTCTCGCGGTTTCACCCTCATCGAAATCCTGATCGTCATCACCATCATCGGCATCCTGGTCACACTGGCACAGCCCAACTTCAACCGGGCCGTCACGGCCGCCAAAGAGGCCACGCTCAAGGAGAACCTGTTCATCTTCCGCGACGTCATCGATCAGTTCTATGCCGACAATACCAAGTATCCCGCCTCGCTCAGCGAACTGGTCGAGAAGGGGTACATCCGTCAGGTTCCGAAGGACCCGGTCACCGGCTCGGCGGACACCTGGATCCTCGTCCCGGCGACGGACGAGCAGGGACAATCGGCGGGCGTGTACGACGTGCGAAGCGGCTCCGACAGGACGGCGCGGGACGGTTCGCGATACGCGGACTGGTGAGGTCACACGTTTGATGCGCAGCAGTCATCCGGGGTTCTCCCTCCTCGGCTCCCACGCCACACCGCGGCTCGCGGCTCGCCGACCCCCCCGCGGCATCGTGTTTCCCATGTTACTCGCCGGTATCCTGGTCATCGGCGTGGCGACGGCCGGCGTGGCCGAGCTCTGGACGACCCAGATCAAGCGGGAGAAGGAAGAGGAACTGCTGTTCCGCTTGTCCGAGATCCGGCGCGGCATCATCCGTTATCGCGCCGACAAGAACCGCCTTCCCAAGGAGCTCAAGGAACTGCTCGAGGACCGGACTCAGCTGCAGACCCGCCGGTACCTGCGCCGCCTGTACACCGACCCCATGACCGGAAAGGTGGACTGGGATCTGAAACTGCTCGCGGATCGGACCGGAACCGTGTCCGGGATCGAGGATGTGCACAGCAAGAGCAAGGACAAGCCCCTCAAGACGCTGCCAGGGGTCAAGGCTGAAAGCTATAAGGATTGGTGAGGTGGGGGGGTGCCGCTGACGGGTAGGCGCACGAGCCGTCGTCCCCGGGCCGCCTGCAACGGACCCAAAGACCCCTTCGGGCCAATGCCGGTAAAGCCGCACCTTTGACTGAGCGGGATTGACACTGGCGCACGGTTGCGCGTATCTTGACTGGCCGCCGACGATTCAGGACCGGGGGCTAATTGATTGACAGCGCGGCCGTATCTGATTACCCTTAGCCCCTCGTTGCCCCGGCACACACCGAAACAGATTCAACAAGGAGGTATTTCGTGCGAGAAAAGGAAACCGAGATTCGACGCCGACGCCAGCGCCGTCAGGACCGCCTGAAGATCCGCCGCCAGGCCGCGATCGCGGCCAGCGCCAGCAGCAGCAGTGCAAAGACTCGGCGCAAGGCCGAGGCCCCAACCCCCACGCCTGCCCCTGCCGCCCCGCCTCCGGCATCCCCGGCTGAGGCAGAGGCCAACCCGAGCGCCTAACTCCGCGCGCTCTCGCTCCACGTCCACGACCCATATGCGCCGCCCGGTGAGACGTCCACCGGCGTGATGGTGGTGGGGTGTGCCCACTTGCATCCTTAGGGCAATTCGACGAACACCTCGTCGCCTCGCACCTCGACACGGTAGGTGGGCACGCCGATCTCCGCATTCCGGAGCGTCGACCCGGTAACGACATCAAACCGCCACCCGTGCCAGGGGCAGGTGACGATCGTCCCCGTCAGTTCCCCCTCGGCCAGCGGTCCACCGTGGTGGCAGCAGGCATTCCCGATTGCGCGAAACGTGCCGTCCACGTTGAAGAGCGCCATGGCCACGCCCCGCCGCTCCACGGTCTTCCCCTGCCCCGGCGCGAGATCCGATACCAGGGCAACCTTCACCAAGCCTCCCATCCGGTCCACCTCTTTCCCAGCCGAGCACGATGCATGATGGCGGCACAACGCGGCACCGCGACCACGTTCTCGCGCTCTGCGCGCCGACCTCTACCGCAGGATCCTGATCCAGCCGGCAATCGCGGCCGCCAGATCGGCAATGAATCTGAGAATCTCAGTCACGGCCCACGCCCGTGGTACCCTCTCTGCCGTCTGTGGTCCGCTCCCCTCACGCCTCACGCCCCGCACCCCCTGCGGTTGCGCTATGCGTCCTACCCCTTGATGCAGCCGAGCGGTCGGAGTCTGGCAACCATCTTGGAGATGCCGGCGTTATGGCAGACACTGACGACGTCCTGGACGTTCTTGTAGGCCTCGGGCATCTCTTCTTTCACGGAGTCACGACCGGTTGCCCGGACATAGACTCCGTGCGTGTCCTCGAGCTCCCGCTCGATGGCCCGCCCGCGGGCCGCCTTGATGGCGGCCGCCCGGCTCAACAAGCGACCGGCCCCGTGGCACGTGCTCCCGAACGTCTCGTCCATGGCGCCCTTCGTCCCCACTAGGACGAACGACGCTCGCCCCATGTCTCCGGGAACCAGGACGGGCTGCCCGACGGCTCGGTACCGCTCCGGGAGTTCCGGGTGCCCCGGCGGGAAGGCTCGTGTCGCCCCCTTCCGGTGGACGACGAGCCGCATGGACCGGCCTCCGACCTGGTGCTCCTCGACCTTGGCGATGTTGTGGGCAACGTCGTAGACCACGGACATGCCGAGATCCCGCGGGGACTTCCGGAAGAGCCGCTCGAAGACCTGGCGCGTCCAGTGCGTCAGACATTGCCGGTTGGCCCAGGCGTAATTCGCCGCCGCGCGCATGGCCCCGAGATAGGCCTGAGCCTCCTCGGAATCGAACGGAGCACATGCGAGCTGCCTGTCCGGCACCTGGATTCCGTATTTCTTGACGGCCCGCTCCATGGCGGCCAGATAATCCGTGCACACCTGATGGCCGAACCCCCTGGAGCCTGTGTGAATGAGCACCGTGATCTGACCGGGGAAGAAACCCAACGCCTGTGCCGCGTCCTCGTCGTAAATCCGGTCGACGAATTGCACCTCTGCGAAGTGGTTCCCGGACCCCAGGGTACCCTCTTGGTCGCGTCCGCGCTCGCACGCCTTGTGGCTCACCGCATCGGGATTCGCCCCCGGAATGCAGCCGCCCGCCTCGGTAAACACCAGGTCTTCCGGCTCGCCCATCCCCTGCTGTACCGCCCAGCGCGCACCCTCCACGAGGGGCCGCATCTGGTTCTCCTTCGTCAGGCGGACCTTGCCATGCGACCCCACCCCGCTCGGGATCTCGGCGAAGAGCGTGTTCACGAGCTCCTTGATCCGCGGCACGACCTCGGTCTTGGTGAGGTCCGTACGCAGGAGCCGCACACCGCAGTTGATGTCATAACCGACGCCGCCCGGCGTGACGACACCGCCATCCGTCCGCATCGCCACCACCGCCCCGATCGGCAGACCGTACCCCTGATGGATGTCCGGCATCGTGTACGCTGCCCGGACCACACCCGGCAGCGTGGCGCCGTTCGCCGCCTGCTCCAGGGACAGGTCGCCCTTGATCTGTTCCATCAGCTTCTCGTCGGCAAAGATAATCGCGGGCACCTTCATCCCCGGCTTGCTGCCCGCCGGAATCCGCCAGCGATAGTCATCGATGCGCTCGACAGGAAGGGTCATCCTCCTTCACCTCCTTCGCATACCGCCAACGTAGGCCAGGGGGTCGGGCTTGTCAAGGTCGGCCGTGGCGGAAGGGCCGGTGGCGCCACAGGAACGACGGACCCCACACGCTTCCGCCATGCCGCAGGATCGCCCGGCGATCTGCGGTCGAGTTCGTGGTGAGGAACAACCCGGGGAGCCACGCGCGGTGGCCTGTCGAGCTGAGAGCCTCACCGACTGACGGGTGGGAGTGGTGCGGGAACTGCCGCAAGGCGGGAGAGACGTCGCGGAAACCGTCGGCGCTCCTGGCCGGGCCGGCCCGGTTCACGCGACCGGCAACGTGGCCGCCCCGCCTGCCGGGGACCCCTCCCGGAGCATGGCGACGAGCGTATCCTGGAGCGCGCGGGCCTCGACGAACCGCACTCCGTGCCGCGTGAGCTGACGCAGCACGGCCTGCACGGCCGGCTCGCCCCACACCACCGTCGCCTCGGCGGTGGCGTCGCCCCGCGGCGTGGTGAGGGTGACCGCGATCAGCGTCCCCACGGCGAGCTGCTCCGGCAACAGCAACAGGCAGCCCTCACGGCCGAGGTCGCCGGTCCAGCCCCGGAGCGGCGGCCCGGCCGCCCCGAGTGGCCGGCACATGGCGGGGAGCGCCGCGGGGATGCGCGTCGCCTGCACCCGTAACCCGGTGTGGCGCCGGTAGAGGGCCGGCAGGACGAGTCGCTGGTGCAGCGTGAGGTCCCCGAAGTTTACTCCGTGGAGGATACCCCCCGCGGGGACGCGGGGATGGCCAACCCAGATCACCCGGGCCTCCAGCGCCACCGCACCCCCTTCATCCCGGAGCGTCAGGCGGAGCGTGGTACCGACTGGAACCGCTTCGTTCAGCTCCAGACAGGCACCCGTGTCGCTCAGGTTGCGGGTCCAGCCGGAGCCTTCCCGGGGAGCGGGAGCCCCATCGGGTGTGGCGTCATACGACACCGGAAGGATGATTTGATACCGCGGCAACGTCCGCCCACCCGTTCCTGTTGACATGCCCACGCCTCCGACGATTCTCTCCGGGCGCCGAACGCCCGTCGGCCACTCCGGTGCACCGCGTACCGGTCGTCCGGCCCGCACAACGGCGGACTTCCGGACCTCGATACGTTCGGGTTCCGGTCGCCATGAACCCTTAATGACGCACTATAGCGAATCCGCTCCATCTGTCAACAGGAGGGAGGGGTTCGGGCGGCCAAGGCCGGCCGCCGCATTCTCGGATCGTCCTCGGATCGCCCGTCAATTGACATCAGGGAAGCGATTGGGTAGGCTCCCGCGCGAATCTCCGGATACACAACCGCCCAGAACGACGGAGGCGCGGACGGCTTGGGCTCGTCCCACGACAGATCGAGCCTGCGATTCCTGTTGGATCGACCGAGCGCCGCTCGCGGCCTTTCATCCATGAAAAGGAGCCCCCATGCAGGATCTCGTACCCTGTGCCGAGAAGGTGGCCGCCCTGCTCAAGGAGCGGGGCGAGACCGTCGCGATCGCGGAATCGTCTGCCGGCGGGCTGCTGTCGGCCGCGCTGCTCGCCGTGCCGGGGGCGTCTGCCTATTTCCTCGGCGGCGCGGTCGTCTACACGCACGCCGCGCGCGGCGTGCTCTTGGACCTCCCGAGCGTGGCGCTGACCGGGCTCCGACCGGCAACCGAACCGTATGCGCTGCTTCTCGCGCGCACGGTCCGGCAGCGCCTCTCCGCGACCTGGGGCCTGGGCGAGACCGGCGCGACGGGGCCGGCGGGTAACCGGTATGGGGACCCGCCGGGCCATGTCTGCCTGGGGGTCGCCGGCCCGGCGGAATCCGCACGCACGCTGGAGACGGGCCGGGCCGATCGCCTCGCCAACATGCGTGCGTTCGCCGCTGCGGCGCTGAACCTCTTTGCGCAGAGTCTGATGCGTTGACGCGGGCCATCTCGGGGTGGGCGGGCAGCCGGGACGGATCGTCAGCGCACCGCAGGCCGAGGCGTATCGTCGGTGTCCGTACGGATCGAGCGCCAGCTCAGGAACGAGCCCGCGATGATGAGTCCGCACCCCATCCACAGGGTGGGACCCGGCTGAACGCGAAGATACAGGCAGGTCACCACGGTGGAGAAGAAGGGCGTGAGGTACGAGCACGAGGCCACCAGCATCGCATCTCCGGTCCGCATGGCGACGTCCCAGAAGACGTACGCCAGCCCCGTGGCCAGGGCGAGCAGCGCGACCTCGGCCACGACCCCGACGCTCCAGACCCCGGCCTCCGGATGAAGCAACCGCGCGAACCAGAACACCAGGCCGGTGGCCAGCGTGAAGAGCAACACCCCTCCCCCGCCCTCCAGCCCGCCCCACCGCCGGGTCAGGTTTGAATACAGCGCCCAGGTGAGCGCGGCGAATGCCCCCAGCGCGTACGCCACGGGGTTCCCCCGCAGATTCCCGGCAACGGAGCTCCACGTCACGGCGTCGCGCTGCGTCAGTACGAGGAAGACGCCGCACAGCGCCAGCAGCGTGCCGGGGATCAGCCCCACGCCGGCTCGCCGGCCGAGGAGGAGCAACGCCAAGAGGATGGTCAGCGTGGGCCATAGGTAATTTAGCAGACCGACCTCCACCGTCTGGCGACGGTCGGCGGCGAGACCCAAGGCAAGAAAAAGGGCCACGGTGTAGAGCACGAAGAGCGCACCGCAGCCGATCACGTATCGGCGGGACAGGCGTGCCAGGCGGCGGAAGGAGCGCTCGGTCCACCAGACATGCAGTCCCAGGAACCCCGCGGCAGCCAGGTACACCGCTGCACCGGCCGTGAGCGGGCCCAGACGCTCGGCGATGCTCCGCGCCAGCGCCACCGTCCCGCTCCAGAGCAGGATCGCGGCGATGCCAAGGAGCGTGCTGCGTTCTCGGACGCCGGATCGGTTCATGGCCACGCCCCCTGCCGGAGGTCAGGCTGCCGCGTGGGTTGCGGGCCCCGAAGGGAGCGGAAGGATCTCGTAGGTGGTATTCCGGCGGGCGGGGACGAAGCCGGCGTCGGTGATGAGGCGCTCGATCTCGGAGAGGGGCACCATGAAGACCGATTCCTTGGAGACGACGTTCTCCTCGAGAATGGTGCTGCCCATGTCGTTGACCCCGTACTGCAGAGCGATCTGACCCAGTTTGGGTCCCTGGGTGAGCCACGAGGACTGAAGGTTGGGCACGTTGTCCAGCATGAGGCGCGAGACCGCCACGGTCCGGAGGTAATCGAAGCCGCTGGCTCGCTTCACGTCGCCAAGGTGCGTCCCCTCCGGCTGGAAGCTCCAGGGGATGAACGCGCGGAAACCGCCGGTCTCGTCCTGCAGCGCCCGGACGCGGACCAGGTGCTCCACGCGCTGTTCGATGGACTCCACCGACCCGTACATCATGGTGACGCTGGACCCGATCCCGAGGCGATGCGCCGTCCGCATGAGATCCAGCCACGCGGCCGC
>Ga0066599_100000081_pt1 | contig 12518 bp, 18 predicted proteins | sample InisedmetaG_FD_60065 | JGI IMG/M metagenome (GOLD analysis project Ga0066599, IMG submission 60065) | Freshwater pond sediment microbial communities from the University of Edinburgh, under environmental carbon perturbations - Initial sediment | ecosystem: Environmental > Aquatic > Freshwater >...
TATTCGACTTATGTTTCTACACATCAACTTATCGAATTACATCTTCTTCAAAGAACTTTTGCAAAGGTAAGAAGAATATTTTTAATATCCAAATATCAAAAGCAATTTTTTGCGATTAGTATCGAAATTCGACCTTTTTCTGCAACAATAACTCTTTTTATGCAAATAAATTTGTTTATTCCAAATAAATGTTTTATATTTGTACTGTAATTAATTTTTATTATTAACAAGCGTTCTTTGCATTTCATTTGAGATTAAAAATTTGCTCCCGTCCTCCTGGTTGTTTTCATTTTCGGAATATTAAATTGTTTTGGTTATGTTTTTCATCTTTGGGCGGGGGCTTCTTTTTGAAAGTTAATTAAACAATGATATTTGGGCAACGTGTTCCGTCCTGTCGGTAGCGTATGACGACCTTACGAGGATCGCCGCCTATGCTGAACGTAAATACGGGAGGCATTACCTTACTCCATACAGGTGGTTGCAAACGGGGGTAAGGTTTCTGAAGTTCCTTGACACTATGATATAATCTTCCTGATGACACCGGAGTAATACATGAACGATAACAATACTATGGTATAAAAACCATAAGGATAGGAACCGGAAACCGTATTATGTCAGATACAACACCACTATAAGTCTGTGGAATGAGCCGAGCGTTTGTGAGTATTCTAAAACGGACAGGAAGATTAATTTTTAAGCGCATTATGGAAGTGACCTATCCGCTTGGGCTCATATCCCAAGAATCCTCAGTTTGAATCTGAGATGCGCCACAAGGGCAAGACGAGATATAGCAACGCCCCTTTCAAATGTTTAGTGAGGTTTTGGTGGTGTACCCGTTGTAACACCACCTTTTTTATTCTACGAATAGAAAGGTTTCCACATAATAGACTTCTGACAGATGCCTTGATTGTTTACCCAATAGTCTATTATAGCAAAGCCCGTATGAGCAGATATTCTCTTGCTACGCATCCAACGTGTTTGTGATTGAATACACCCTATGCTTGTACACATTACATGGCGTTCAAATATATCTACGTACTTATGTACATGACCTGCAAGCATGGCATTAGGCTTCTGTCCTCCGGTAAGGGATTCAAGTATCTTCTGTAAACGATATGACAATGCGTATGATGATCCATCCTCTCCATGCCATAGCCTTAGTACTGCCTTACCCTTTAGGGAGATTTCCCCTTCGTCATGTCCTAAGAAGTGAAAATTACTAAGTTCCTTTTCTATATCTCCGAGTGCATTAGCTCCGCTTGACTTGATATACCAGCGATCATGATTTCCTGAGATAGCATAGATAGGTGTATCTCTCCATTGGGATAGGCATTGAATAGCATAGGTCTTTTGATTGTCATAACCTAAGTGGGTTAGCTCGTAGATATGTCCGGGGCGGTTGCTCATTCCTTCAAGTACATCGCCCGCATGAGCTATGAAGTCTACCTTCTCCTTATGGAACTCATCAAAAGCCTGATAGAGTCTTTCTTCATGAAAGTCTACTGAACCTATGTGGGTATCTGTTATTGCGCCTACACGTATATGTTCGCCCTCAAAAGATATGATAGGTACTTTGGCGTATCCAGGTACTATCCTTCCACCTTTGGCTATTGCTTCAAGTTCAGCTTCATTATAGTTCTGTATTATCTGAGATATTAACTTACCTTTATCTACGGTAGATATGCCGTACTGTTTGGCAAGTCTTAGGTAACGTTTGAATGTTTCTTCAGGTACGTTGAACTGTTTAAGGACAGCTTCTTTTCCCTCGGCTAATAATACCGATATAACTTTTTGGACATGCTCTTTACTTACGCTCATGCCTTCTTGGGTTTGTTATTCACTAAGTCATCTACTTCGTCTTTAAATCTTTTCCAATCGGCTTCAAAACGCAAATCTTCCTTAGCCCGCCTAAAGTTATTATCAGCTATAAATCTTTCATAGCATTTTTCAAAGCAGGTAGAGTAGACATCTACAAGAGTATTTACTATTATCTCTTTAGTGGGGTTTGTTCTATGTATACTATCAGCAACAGCTTCGAGGTAGTCTCTTGGGATAGTATAAGGTCTAACTTTCCTTTTGCGGTTTATGAGTGTATTAATAAACCTTGCCCACTCATCTTTGTACTTTTTCTTAGACATAATTTTAAATTTTCCGTAAAAGTATTAAGAATAAATGAGATAAGCAAACAAAAGGGCAAGTATTTACTGTCAGGGTGGTAAAAGTGTGATAAAAGCACACTTATATGTACTTTAAAGTGTGAATTTACCACTAAAGCGAACTTTTTGTATCTTTGCACTATGAGTTTAATGCTTAAAAACAATACGGGGGGTACATCTAAGATAGGCTATGTGGTTATTGTTGATCCTAATAATTCACAGGCATTTGTTTATGCGCCATCAGGATCATCTAATATACTTGGGGTCGTTGCTCAGTCTGTACCACGATATGCTATGTGTGAGATAGCTACAAGCGGGAAAGCAGGAGTATATGTATCAGAATCCGTAGTACGAGGGGCGCAGATAAGAGCACAGGGGAGCACTTGTAAGCAAGTACGAAATACTGATACCGAATATTTCAGGATAGGCACTACTCTTGAATCCGGCAAAGGGCTAATAAGCTGTGTTCTTAATCTATTCTATAATCGTAGTTTGGGTGCTGGATTAACCATAGATGATGTTAAAGCAGACTCTACAATAGCATCTGTTATTACTAACAGTCATGCATCTGGTAGCGACAACCAAGACTTATCTTCTTATGCAACTATTAATTTTGCCATAGCCGTGGCAGTAGCTTTATGAAGAAAAAAATTGACAACTATTCATTCAATAAGGCAGCAAAGACAATAACCTTTACTGATTATTCTACTATTAGATTAGATGCTATGTTGCTTATTACTAATGCAACTGATGGTATAATCATATTCAATTTTGCTGACCCGACCAAAGGGGGTACAGTCCTTACAAATGTACTTACTCTTGCTTATGATACATCGTCAATGGATAATGCAGATAAACTTCTTATCTATTATGATGATTCAGCACTAAGTCAGGATACATCTAACCTTGCTACTTCAGTAAATCAAGCAACACTTGAATCTTTGATTAATACGTTACAGGAACTTATTCAAAGACTTGCTCCACTTGCAAGTGCTGTAACTATGGTTGGAGGTCAATCATTGAAAGTGAGCGGAAGTGTGGCGGTGAGTTCAGCACCTTCAACAGCAGTAACAGGCCCGATAACATCGGCAAACTCAATAGCAGAAAAGAATATTGCTGGTGTTTCATATACACAGAAGGTAGCAGGGGAAAACTTAACGGCAATTTTAGGGAATATTAACAATGCAATAATGAAATAAAATGGCAGAAGCTCAAAATAATGTGCAGTTAGCACACAGGAAAGAATGGCAGACTATGATGCCTGTAGATACAGCAACAGCAACAGGAGGATCAACGACAACAATCACTGTGGCATTAAATACTCATAACATCAATGGTTATGTCGTTGGGCAGACCGTAGAGTTTTTAACTGGGACAGCAAATAATATAGGACTAAGAAAGACCATAAGTGGGATATTCACAACAGGAGTTGCAGGATCAACAATTACACTGACATTTACTTCTGCTTGTCCTAATGCCGTAGCAAATAATGATACATTCAGAATATCATCAGGTTCTTTCTTTATCTTTACGGCTGGGCTATTGGCTTCTTCTTTTAAGAGATTCGATATCGGAACAATGTCATGGGGATCGTTTTTGTCCATTGCTAATATATCTGCAACCTTTAACATTGATGGACGCATGGTCACTCCGGGGATGATCGGAGTTAGTTATGATTCCGGTACGGCTGATGCAGATAGTAGTACCACACTTTTAGAATGTGATGGCAAGAACTGGACTGCTGATCAATGGATTGCTTATCAGGTAAGGATAACAGGTGGAACGGGAATGGGGCAGATCAGGGTTATTACCGATAATGATACCGATACTTTAACTATTGGTTCAGGAACAGACCTGGACGCTACTTCTACGTTTGTCATTGAAGGTGATGAAAATGCTATTTATTTACTCGGGGATAACGATGTAGTTACATATAAATATTCCATATCTGCTAATACATGGGCAGCTTTAACACCAACAACGGCAAGAGCAGGTGCGGCAGTAGCTGGTATGAGTGCTGATTTTGTGGGTAAAACAGGAAATACTACATGGGCAGACATTACAAATATTAAGGATGGGAGATATATTTATTCATTTCGTGGGGCAACATCGGTTCTTGACAGATTGAATATAAATGGAGGTACTTCAGGTGTACCTACATGGGAAGTCGTAACATATCAGCCTTCATTGCAGACATGGGCAACGGGTGCAAGTTCAGATTGGGATGCCGGTACACCTGATATTTATATCGCCAAAGAAGGAACAACGGCAATACCTCAGAGAGTTTATAAATTTGATGTTGTCGCTAATACAATGATTCCGATTACTTCAGATTGGTATTTGGGTAGTACCGCTGCGCTTGGCAATAAGATTTGGATAAGATGCCTGTCAAGTGCTAATTTAGTTAAGTGGTTATATTTATTACAGTCAACCTCCCAGGTTTTAAGACGAATCATGCTTTTTTAGTTTATTTTAAACTTTTCTTAAAAATAGTTGCTCTAAAATTTGTTTTATTCAATTATCTAATTTATCTTTGTGAAAATTGTAGTTGTATGGACGGACAAGTTGAGTTAGATGCGTGGGAATGGATCGGGAAGATGGTTGAAAAAGCTACGTTCATACGATTAAGTGCCATAGAACATAAGGATATAAGTGAAGATGACTATGAAATAATTAAGTTTTATTATAGGCAATGGTGGGAGGGTGCTCATCCACTCTACAAAAGTTGCACAACTGTTACTGACGAAAAAGCCACGCAAGGAGGACTTTTTGCCAAATTGGCAGATACTACGCAAGGCACGAAAGTTGTAGACTATGAGGCAAAAAACTTAAACATAGACAAGCAATGGGAAAATATGGATTAGTGCCAAGAGCAAATTGGTTTGAAGATTGGATAGAAGGTTGGCCTTTTGGCGAGCCTCAAAGTTGGACTTATCGGGGAATGTGGGTTGATCTTGACAAGTATGATGTTACTTTAAAAGAATCCCACAAAGCTGACCTCGCTAAAGCTAAAGACAAAGAGTTAGAAGAGTTAGAGAAATTCTACGAACAGAAGAAACAGAAGTTACTGGCTGAAAAGGAAAAGTTGACATCTTAGAACAGAGAACAGAAGCAGAGAGAGGGAGTTATTTAAAAGATTTCTCCCTTTTTATTTGGATATTTGAGAAATAGTATTTACATTTGTGGTATGAATAGAGGAAGTTTCATAAAGACAATGTTTATAGGTGGCTTAGGAATAGCAATACTGCCTAAGACCATATTCATTGATCCCGATAAGGACGTATTCTTTGTTGGACTATTCTATAATGATAAGGAGGTCAAATATAAAAACTACAAAAGACAGATATTTTGCAGTGCTAATCCTGTAATAGAACATAATAATATAGTTTTCAAGGTAGATAATAAGACAACTGTTTTTCCTCAGTTAAGTCAATCAGAGAATGTATTCTTTGATTCTTATGGTATTTTTAAGAACAATGAATTGCTTTATAGTCAGCATTTAGGATTTGTACATCATTGTTGGGGTGGAGTTATAACATTTGTGTGGAATGAAGAAGTGTATTGAATCGGGTGGCTGTACTAATCCGCAATTTGGTGGAGGCTATTGCAAGTACCATCAGTTTAAGCGCAGGATGAAGGGAGGAGATTCTTATGCACCGAAGAAACGACAGAAGCCTATAAATAAGGAAAGTCCCAAACGGAAAGTAGTAAACAAGCGATACATAGAAAGACTAAAAGAGAAATGGGAAGAGGATTTAAAGAAAGGGGATATACGTTGTTTCTTTTGTAATGAAGTAATGAAAAGGAGAGAAGATAACCATCATATCTTAGGGCGGGGAAGTGTTATTCTTGAAGAAGAGTGGTGGTCATGGGCGCACAATGAGTGCCACATGGCATATACGTTTGAGCCAATAGAAAAGTTAAGACAGAGGAGTTGGTGGCAAAATTTCTTAAGCCGACTAAGGTTAAAATCTCCTCATACATACTATAAGGATTTAGAACGTATAAACAAAGCAGAATTACTATTTGAAGATTAATAATTAAACAGAAACAGAAAAATGAGAACACGAGTAAAGACTTTTGAAACAAAGGAGTATAACGGGAAGAAAAGCTATACCGTTACTCTTGAAAACGGAGTGAGTGGCTATCTTAACTCACAAGGTAGTGATAACATTGGCGAGGGTAATGAAGTGGACTATACACTTGAAGTAAAGAAGAACAAGAAAGGTGGGGAGTATAACTTACTTACAGTTAAACTTGTTTCTGCAAGTGTACAAAATCCTGTACAAACAGAAACAAAGGCAACGCCCGCTAAAGTCCAAGGTGCACCTACTAACTTACAAACATTAAAAGCACAGTCAGTAGTAAAGGCCATGGAGTTCATGATTAATACGTTCATAGCAGACAAAATAACCTGGGATCAGATACAGCCTAAGTTTAAGGAATTATCAGGCTACTTGATTGATGGAATCGAAGAATGCGATAAGGGGTGAGTTAACTGATCCATTTCTATACAAAGTATATTGGAAGTTAATTATGGAAGATATATGTAAGCATATTGAACTCCCGCCTACGTCTTATGTTAAAAACCGATTACATGAGATACATAAGAAGGTATTGAATTATCCTACCATAGCGGGGAAACCGGAGAGGATAGTTAGCCAGTTCTTGTTTGAGGTAGTTGCAGAATATGCAATAAGTGGCATCTTTATAAGGACTTCAAAGAAACAGCCTTTTGGAATTGAGAAAATGGCATTTACGGATATCGTTATTGTAGACGGAAAAGTAAAACAGGTATGGGACTTGCTTTAATAAATATGACCAAAGAAGAGATTGAATCCTTTATGGGTAAGTTTGTCGAACTAACTTGTAGTTATGACGTAGAACGAAAAGGAAAGCCTACTCAATTTATGATAGCCTGTGGCTTTATATCAAGCGTAGAAGATAAGTACTTAGAGTTTGAAGATAATGAAGGTTATCTTTACTTAAGCCAGCTCGCTAAAGTTTGGAATATTAAAGACATGGGGACAAGGCGAAGCCTGCAAGAGTGGAAAGAAGAGCAGAAAAAGATAGCGGAGAGAGAGGCTAAGAAACGAGAGAAGAAGATGGGGAGAGTAGAATGATTAGTGTCTGCATACCAGCCCATAATGAAGGAGGCCTGCTAAAGTCAGTCTTATCAAACCTAATTACTACAGCAGGAACAGACGACTTTGAAATAATTATCTTCAATGATGGCTCTAAGGATAGCTCTTGTCGGTTTGAGCCGCTAAAGATTAATACTGACTTTCGCAATTTGCGAATTACGAATTCTCCTATTCAATATGGTGTCGGTTACGCCCTCGATCGTTGTGTCGAAGAAGCATCAGGTGACACTATCGTCATAATGGGTGCAGATGTCTATACAGACTTTGGGTGGATACAAAGTATCACCGAAGCAGTAGAGTCGAATGTAGGAGGTATATGTAGCACAGCGTGTGTAGGGATTTCGCCTACCAACATGGACATGCATCGAGAAGGGAGAAAGATAAGGTACGGAGCAGATATGTTAGTGCAGATGGATTTCGATGACCTCCCTAAAGCTACACAGGATAACTTCATCCTACATAAGAAATACAGCTATACAGACTTGTTCAGAGCAAAGTGGAGATCATATAAAGAAAGTGATGAGCCTTATGAGATACCATGTCTCTTGGGAGCTTTCTACGCTTGTAAGAAGGAATTCTATCAGAAGATTCATGGTTTTGATACGGAAGCCCACAAAAGGTTTAATGGACACATGGACTACGCACACTTGGAAAGCATGTTATCTCTAAAAGCATATCTCTACGGGGGCTCATGTAAAATGTTCCCAAATATAGAAACTTCCCATGTCTTTGGCCGATCCGACAAAAGGCATAGGACAAGAGTACATAAAGCGAGTATCTACGCTTGGAACGCTCTATGGATTGCTTATACAATGTGTGATACAGAGCTTAGGGATTATCTTATTGACTGGTTAGACTCTACCTTAGCTTATAACAGAGCAAAGACTTATGTAAGAAGAAATATGGAAAGCCTGCTAAAGGTCAGAGAGAGAAATAAGGAAGAGTTTACAAGAGATATTCAATGGTATATGGAAAAGTTTAATATAAAATTGAAATGATAAAGGAAACAGAACGCATTCAAAAGGTAGTAGAAAAGCATAGGTATTGTGACATTTGTGGAAACCTATCTAAGACTTATTGCACTAAATGTGGTAAGGATTTATGTAATAAATGCGTAAAGCATGAAGATTATGATAGCGGTGACTATCGTGGGAATTGTTATTGTGCTAAGTGTTGGGACTTGGGTGAAGATATAAGAAGAAAAATTTCTGATTTAGAGTATGAGATTGAGGAATTATCTGAGGAATGGGATAAGCTGTGTAAGGCAAAATAGCATATCGAGGACATCCTCGGAATGGTAAAAATTGATTAAGTTAAAAAGTATTACCTTTGCGGAATCTGATTAGATTCAGATTTAAATGAATGAGGTGTATTTAACTTAAAATTAAAGAACAAATGTTTGCACTTTTAGAAGTAACAAAATGGGATGAGCGAAGAGACAGTAGCCATAAACCTACTACACTTGATGTAAATCAGTATGGCAGTCGGTGGTTCTTGATGAACCCTAACAGGTTCGTAAATATTAAAGACAGATCAACACTTGCGGTTGCAAAGAGTTCGTTCTTATTCTCTGAAAATCATAGAGATAGACGTGAAAATTTAGGATATGTAGAGTGTAATTCAAGTCCAGCACAGATTCAGGCGATACATGACACAGAGTTTGCATCAAAGTATATTACTCTGCCTATCTGTCCTAAGAACGACCCGCTAAAGACACCAGTAGATACAACTATTGACGAATCAGACATAGCATATTTCGATGCTTATAATCCCGATCCAGGCAATTTCTGTTGGATGATTTACAACTACAAAGCATTTAAGAGAGTTGAAGTATTAGTATCTTACAACTTAGATCAGGTAGAGGACGTAGCTGAGACAGGAACGACAACTACGACAAGTACTACGACTTCTGATATAAGGGGTGAAGGTGAACCACAATAATAAATACAACTATGGTAGCATTAGTACAGGTATTTGATTGGGATACAAAACATCCCGGCGATAGGCTAAGAGATGCTTTCGCTGACGCTTATCTATTGAACACAAATAGGATGGTGAATATTATAGATAGAACCATTGAAGGTAATTCAGGAAGCCAGCTATTGTTCTCTAATAATCCCAATGATCCAAGGGACAGCCCCGACAGACTATTTGTTAACTTAAGTGCGGCAGAGTTAAGAGAGTATCGTGATCTTGATGAATTCAGTAAGTTTGCAGTATTGGATGTATATCCGACACTGGATGTAACCAATTTAGGAACCGCCGTAGAGACTCTAATAGAATGGGAAAACATAGCTTATGTTTATATGACATACAATGATTATACTCATGATCGGTGTCATGTAGTTTACTATGATGAGTCATGGAAGAGGAAAGTAGTCATTGTTAATCATACCCTTATGGGGGTTCATGCAATAGCTCTTTTGGGCAATGATTTAGATTAGGTTTTCATTTCATAGTTTTGAATCTTGGGGAGCTTGAAGAAATTCAGGCTCTTTTTGTTTAAAATACTTCAAGAAATATTTGGATAATTGGAATAAGTGTTTTATCTTTGAAGGAAAATTAAAGCTAATGAGCACATGGATTACCATAAAGGAACAAGAGGATGTAGAGTTTAATCCTGAACTGAAAGGGACACACTATCCCGACCTCGTTTTAGAACACGCTACTATTGATGTGTGTTACAGCCAAGATGACTTTGGTGCGAACTACATTTCCATTCCTGTAAGTTTCATTTTAAAAGTTTTAAGAGATAATAAATACGAAATTTTTCATTATATTTGAGAGTGCCCCGTTGTGAATTTTGGTGAGCCTGCTAAAGTTAAAATTAGTAGGCTCTTTTATTTTTTGAATGGTTTATACATAAAATGCATATTAAATAAAATTTGTATATTTGCATTATGTTAAGAGCGTTTAAATATCGTTTAACCCCAACAACAGCACATGCAGAATTAATCAATAAACATATTGGTTGCGCTCGTTTTGTGTACAATAATGCTTTGGCTTTTAAGCAGTCCGAATACGCTAAAGATAAAACGATTCATTCGTGGCATAGTCTTGTTAAACGGTTGCCTGATTTAAAAACGGAGAATGAATGGCTAAAAGAGGTAAATAGTCAGTCCTTACAGAAGTCTATTGTGTATATGAATACGGCTTTTGAAAACTTCTTTAAAGGTTGTGCTGATTTTCCCAGATTTAAAAAGAAAAATAAAGGCAAGCAGTCTTTTAATATTCCGCAAAGTATTAAAATTGATAATGATAAACTTTTTATTCCTAAATTTAAGGGTGGAATTAATATTATTCTACATAGATCACTAAAGGGTAAAATAAGACAAGCCACAATAAGCAGAACGGCGACTGACAAGTATTTTGTTTCTATACTTTGTGATACGGGCGAAATAGAAAGGCCGTTAAAACCTATTAATGAAGAAACAACAATAGGGCTGGATTTAGGGATTAAGTCTTTTCTTATTACTTCAAATGGCAAGGAATATAATAATCCTAAATTCTTCCGTAAAACAATAGGTCGATTAAAATACCAACAACAACAATTTTCTAAACACAAGAGTAATAAACGGAAACATAGGTTAGCTATTTTAAATGAAAAGATAACTAATCAGCGAAAAGACTTTTTACACAAGGTCAGTACGGAGTTAATAAGAGAAAACCAATCTATTGCTATAGAAGACCTTAATATTAAAGGAATGTTAAAGAATCATTGTTTAGCGAGTTCAATATCTGATGTATCGTGGGGAATGTTTGTCACCATGCTTGAATACAAAGCACTATGGAACGGAGTTAATATTCTCCGTATAGGAAGATTTGAGCCAAGCTCTAAAACATGTTCGGAGTGTGGATATATAAACAAAGAACTTACATTAAAAGATCGTGAATGGAATTGTCCTGAGTGTGGTTCTGTTTTAAATCGTGACTTTAACGCCTCCATTAATATTAAAAATTTTGCTTTAAATAATCATTTGTGTACGGAACATACACTTAAAAATCATGGTATGTTGCCTTCGTTAGAAGGAGCTTTGACCCATGAAATCACAAATTAAGTTGGTGATAGTTCACTTTCAGTATCTTTGCAAATTAGAAACAGAGAACAGTAAATGGCTAAGAAAAAAAATAGCAAGCCTTCTATTTTTGATTCACAGGATGACGGTGTAGAAAATTTCGGAGTAGAAGTAAAACCGGAAAATGCTGTTGGGATATTTATGGAGTTAGGCAAGTTGCCTGATGATTGGTGTCCTTATGGGGCAGGTTATGTACCTGAGAAGTCAAAGTTCATAGGAGACGAAGAACCATATCCACATAAACCTAATCAATATAGAGAGTGGGAAGTGATCAATGATGGTGATCCTGATTTAACTCCAATCTATTTTACACTGCCAAGCCCCCCTAAAGATTTAAGTCTTATTGACAACTACGGATTAGAACCAGACGAGCAGTACTTTCGCCGCCTTGAGATACCTAAAAAGCTAAAGATATTAGAGAAGAAGTCTATGGATGCTCTTTATGCTATAGAGAGAAGAAATAGACAGGATACTATTCAGGGGTATAAGATTTATTTAAAGTATTGGGAATTATTTGAGAGTGAAGTTGAAAACCTTACAGTAGAGATTGAATGGCTGAAGAACGTATGGTGGTATAGAAAATATGGGTATTGGTTCTATAATGATGGAGAGCCAACCTATCTTCCACCTGATTACTTTGACTTTCTTAACTTCTATTTCATTGACGAGGCTCAGTGTTATCCTGAGTACCGTGATGACAGGAGGAGAGTTCATTGCTTCGCACGTTATCTTGAGAGTTGTACGGAGACATTTGTAAACATAGATGCTGAAACCGGAAAGGCAATAAAGGGAGAAGATGGCAAGTATGAGATGATAGACCTTGGTAGGCGATTATTTTTCGGAGATGCGGAGCCCAAAACTCGTAGAAAAGGAAATACGCATGAGGGTACTGGTAAGATACTTAAGGAGTCCACAACACGAAAATCATACTTTAGTACTATCATTTCCTTTGAAGGAAACAACGCTCAGATTCACTACAACAAAAAGCTACTGCCTGCCTTTGACAGATTGCCAATGTGTATCAAGCCCATGTGGGAAGGGAGTAGACGACCAACGGTATTAAGACTTGATGCGCCACCCAATGTGTACCACGCAAGAGGGTTAGGTAGTGTCGTGATGTTTAGTGATTCAGGAGGGCTATT
>Ga0066599_100000082_pt1 | contig 12492 bp, 15 predicted proteins | sample InisedmetaG_FD_60065 | JGI IMG/M metagenome (GOLD analysis project Ga0066599, IMG submission 60065) | Freshwater pond sediment microbial communities from the University of Edinburgh, under environmental carbon perturbations - Initial sediment | ecosystem: Environmental > Aquatic > Freshwater >...
TTGGGCGACGCGGGGATGCTTTCCACGCCCGAGGCGAAGGCCGAGGCCCTGACGGCCTTGAAGACCGCCGCGGCGTCCGGGGCGTTCGACGAACGGCCGGAATGGGTTCGCCTAGGTATGGCCATGAAGGCGTCCGGTTATGCCGTCGACGACTACGTGGCCGTGTCCTGGCCGGCCGCGGCGGAGGACGCCCGTGCGTCGTGGTCATCCTTCAAGCCGTCGACCATGGGGCCGGGAACGGTCATCCATTATGCGCGCGCGGCCGTGCCGACCCTGTTCAAAAAGGCCGAATCTAGCACGCCAAGGCCCCGACAGCGCGCCCGCGAGGTCCGGGACGGGGGAACACCCGCCGAAGGCCCCGCGGCCGCCGTGGGGGGGGCGTTTTATGCCGTCGTGCGCGCGCGCGCGGCCGAAATCAACATTCGGGCGGCCCTGCAAGGAAGCGACGGCGAAGAAACGGGCGCCGTCACGACCGACACGGCCGCCGCCCGAATGTTCGTGTCCTGCATCCAAGGCGCCGCCCTGTATCGCCGGAACTTGGGGTGGATGCTTTACAACGCGGCCGAAGGACGATGGGCATACGACGCGGAAGCCCATTCCATCGTTCATGCCGTCATCGTCATGGCCGAGGAAGTGGAATTGGCAATTTCCGGCCTGGCAGACGACGCGGCCGACGACGAAACCGTTCGGAAACAGGGCGCCAAGCTGGTCGCGCGGCTTGGGTCCTATGGCGCCATTCGGGCCATCGTGGCCCTAGCGCAAACCTTCGACGCCGTTTCCACGGATCCCGATTCGTTCGACCGCGACCCGGCCTTGCTCAATTGTTGCGGGACGACGGTCAACCTCCGGACGGGCGCGTCCCGGCCTTCGACCCCCGAAGACCGCCATTCCATGACCACGGCCGCGCCGTACGACCCGGAAGCCCATTCCCCGGCCTGGGGGCAGTTCTTGCTTTCGGCGACCGAAGGCGGCGCAAGCCAGCGCGAGCCGGATAAGGCCGATGTTATGCGCGCCTGCCTGCAACGGTTTTCCGGGTATGCGCTTTCCGGCTACACGAACGAACAGATCGCGCTATGCTTGATCGGGCCGGCGTCGACCGGGAAAAGTACCTTTTTGGGCACAATCCGGGCCGCCATGGGGAACTATGCACGGGCCGTGTCGCCGAACATCATTTCAACAACTTCGGAAAATACCGGGCGCGTGGACAATGAATTGGCCGAATTGATCGGGATCCGCCTGGCGTACTGTTCCGAGCTTGAGGAAGGGTCAAAGCTGCGCGAATCGGTCTTCAAGTCCTTGGTGGCAGGCGAGGAAATGAAGGCCGAAGCGAAAGGGAAGCAGCCGTTCTACTACTATCCGACTATGAAAATGGTCATTGGTACGAACGAAATTCCGGTCGTGAAGGGCGACGCGGGGGCGGTTTTCCGCCGTTTCCTGCTTGCCGGCTTCTACACGCGGCCGGAAACACCCGACACGCACCTTCACGACACGCTATCGCGCGAGCTGGCGGGCGTCCTGCGATGGATGATCGACGGCGCCCGCGGGTATTTCGACGATTCCGGGGCGAATCCGCTTGCCGTACCGGACGAAATGAACATTTTGCGGCAGCGGTACCAGGAACGGGCCGACACAATCGGGCTTTTCATGGGCGAAAAGCTGGAAAAGTCGGACGAACCGAACGCCCATGCGCTTTTGAAGGACGTCCGGGCCGCATATGTTGAATGGGCCGGAGGGAACGCGCGCGCGCTTTCACCGAAACGCTTCGAGCAAAAGCTGGAAGAACATGGAATTTCGATCGATCGGCCATACGCCGGATGGGGAAAGGTCCTCCGCGGCTGGCGCCTGCAAGTAGAATGATGGACGAAAGCCTGCCTGGTTTTTCGCGAATTCGCGGTTTCGTATCATTTCTAATAGGGCCAAGTGTTGAATATATCATGGGGATATAGGATAATAGGAAGTGATACGAATTTGCGAATTCGCGAAAAAATAGGACGATGGAAAGGGCAAGCCCTGTTCCGTCGGGGAATTTGCTAACAAGGGGGAAGCATGAAAAGCGAAAGCGGGTACGATATTTACTGGCGCATGAAGGCAAGAAAGGCGAAAAAACCCTTGATAAGCGCCGTCCGGGAGTCGCACGTCCGGGCCTTTATGGCCGAACGGTTCGTCCGGTGTTCCACGGTTTCCTGCGTTACCTTGAAAATCGCGTTTTCGATGTTCAAGAAAAGTCTTGAGGACTGGTACGTGTTCGACGAGAAGAAAATGCGCAGAATTGACTTTGTGGCCATTTTGAAGGAAATTGATATACAGATAACGCAGCGCGAAAACGTGTACGTGCTCCCAGGCGTGCGCGCGGCCTGGCCCGAGGAGCGCGAGGCCATGGCGACCGGTGCCCTCCCGCGGGCGTTTCCAATTCCAAGCGGGCTGCCTGGCATGTACGATCCTGCGGCGGACATGAAATGCCGTTGCGCCCCGCTTCCGCTTGACGATCCGGACGAAAGGCCGTAGGCTTTACCTATGTCTGATCGATCAACCGAAGGTAAAGCGCTAGAGCCCTGGAAGTTTCAACCGGGGAATACCATAGGCCATGGCGGGCGCCCGAAGCTACGCGAGGACTTGAAGCGGACCCTTCGGGGCGAGTTGACGGACGAGGCAATCCGTACGTTTCGGGAAATCCTAGGCGACAAAACCGCCCGCAACGCTGACCGCCTCCGCGCCGCCGAGGATGTTATGGAACGCGCCTGGGGAAAGGTTGTCCAAGGTATTGACCTTGCGGACGCCAGGCAGCGCCACGGGTTCGACCTGTCGGCCGTGCCCAAGGACAAGCTAGACGCGTTCGTCGATGTCCTGGCGATGTCCCTTCCGTCCGGGGCAGCCCCGGGGGACGACGCCGTGCCCGTGGACCCGTGCGACGGGGAAGGGCCGGACGATGCTTCCTGTTCTTGATGCCGACACGACCGAAGACTATATCGTCGCGGCCGCGCGCGTGTCGTTTTGGGCGTTTTGCCGGTTCCGCGCGCCGGCGTTCTATCGGCCCGAACGAAAGTACTTGAAGGCGATATGCGACATGCTACAGGCCCTCGTGGAGGACCGGCTCGTCAACGAATTCGGGGATCCTCTCGCCGGGCTCATTTTGAACATGCCGCCGCGGCACGGGAAGACGCGCACGGCAATTCTGCTTTCGCAATGGTTCCTGGGGCGATGGCCGACGCGCGGAATATACGCGGCGTGCTACAACGAAACGCTTTCTGGGCGCTTTGCGAAGGGCGTGCGCGACGGGATTCAGGAAGTAAAGGGCGATTCCGACCACCTGGTCTATTCGGACTATTTCCCCGGCGTGGCCATCAAGCAGGGCGACGCGGCCATGGCGTTTTGGTCGCTTGAAGGGTCGCACTTTTCGTTTCTTGCAACGTCCCCGGGCGGCACGTTGACGGGCGTCGGCGCCCATCTTGCCATAATCGACGACCTAATTAAAAATGCGGACGAGGCGTACAACGAACGCGTGCTAGAGGAACATTGGGACTGGTATACAAACACGACGCTTTCCCGGCTTGAAAATGGCGCGAAACAGTTGATCATTCAAACGCGATGGGCCACGAAAGACTTGACCGGCCGACTTTTGGAGGATGACCCGAACGGATGGGGCGTCCTGTGCGAACCGGCATACAACGAATCGACCGGCGAAATGCTCTGCCCGGATATTCTGTCGCTTGAAGAGTACCGGAAGCGCGAAGGGAAGACGGATCCGGTCATATTCCAATCGAATTACCAGCAGAAACCGTTCGACGCCGTGGACAAGCTATACGGGAAATTCAAGACATACGCGACGCTCCCGAAGTTCCGGGATGTCCACGCGTACGTCGATACGGCGGACAAGGGTTCGGACTTCCTTGCCGGCGCAGCGTACGGCGTAACGGACGACAATATCGCGTATGTCTTGGACGTCCTGTACACGCTGGAAGGCATGGAGAAAACGGAAATGCAGATGGCGGACATGCTTGCGAACGCGGGCGTGCGCGAAGCGTACATCGAGTCGAATAACGGCGGGGAAGGGTTCGCGCGGAATGTCGGGAAATTGATGGTCAAGAATGGGTATACGAAATGCTCCGTAATAACCTTCCATCAAGGCGGAAACAAGGAAACGCGGATATTGACGAACGCAACGTCGGTCATGAATTGCGTGGTCATGCCGGAAGACTGGGCGACGCGGTGGCCGCTTTTCTATCGCGACGTGACGCGCTTGGGACGCTCCGGGAAATGGCTTCACGACGACGCGCCGGACATGTTGTCGGGCATCATAGAAAAATCGATAGAAAATAGGGTTGCGTTTTCGTTCGGGTAGTGCTATTATTGCGGAACGGAGGAAAGCCGATGTCAAACAGGATAGCCCGCGCGCGCCGAAAGGCCGCACGCGAGGAATTCGAGGTCATCCGCGCGGACGTGGCGACCGAAGCCACGCGCAAGCTGGTCAACAAGTACCGCGGCCGCGCCATCGTCATGGCGTACGTCGTGGCCGTCGAAGCGCTCGCCCTGGCGTTCGTCGCGTGGGCGTGGATGGTCAAGCCGTGAAGCGGGTATACTACCACGTCGGGCAGGGCCGCCAGGTCTTCAAGACGCGCGGCCCGGGCCTGGCGTACGTGGCCGAGCGGATCGTCATGCGGATCCTCGTGGCCATTATCGTCGCGGCCGGGATCGTCACGGTATGGAGGGTATTCGGGTGAAATGCTATATCTGCAACGAACCGGCCTTGGAGGCGTGCTGCAAGTGCCGGAAAGCGACGTGCGCCGAGCATATCCGGAACGACCTGTGCATCGCGTGCGCGGACGCGGCGCGGCGCAAGCGGCGGCCGAAGGACGGGAAGGGCTCGTCGTACGTGACGAAACCGGCGCGGCCGGAGGGCGCGAAGTGAAGGTCTACATTTCCGGCCCGATGACCGGCCTCCCGGAGCATAACCGCGCGGCGTTCGATCATACCGCGTGCATGTTGGGGATTCAGGGCTATACGCCGGTCAATCCGTTCGACGTGGCGGCGGCCGCGGGGATCCCCGACGATTCGGCCTGGTCGACGTACATGCGCGCGGACATCAAGGCGCTCATGGACTGCGACGCCATCCATTTCCTGCCGGGATGGAACGCCTCGGCTGGCGCTATCCTGGAGGCCAAAATCGCCGGCGCCCTGGCCATGCCGGTAGTTTAGATCAACGGGCGCCCCGGACTCGATGCCACGCCGTCAAGGCGGAATGGCCGGCGGCGGGTTCAAGCCCCGCGGCGCCCGACCCTAGAATCATGACATAACCTTGACAATAGTCCGGCGCCGTGTCCATACTTCGGGTATGCACGGAGGTACCGGCATGACGTTCTCAAGGCGGCCCGAATAATGGGCCTTTTTAGCAAGAAACCCCAGCCGCGCCAGGTTGAACCGAAGCAATCGGCGCTTTCCGCCACCTGGTCGAAAGCCCCAGGGTCCGAGACGTACACCCTTCCCGACCTGTTCCATAAAACGCCGCGCCTCGATTCGGTCGACCTGATTGCCGGGACGATTGCCGATTCGCCCCTTCAGCTATTCAACGCCGTGGAGCTGCGGAACGATCCGGACGAGGCCGTGCCGATTCGGGAGCACGCCCTTTTGAACCTGTTCGAAACGCCCTGCCCGGCGTTCCCAGAGCTTGACGGGTACGCGCTCAAATATTTGACGGTCGTCCTGTCCGAACTCCTCGGGGAAATGTTCTGGCTGAAAATCCGGGACGGCCGCAAGATCACGGAAATCCTTCCCTTCCCCCCGGCGTGGTGTACGTCGACCCCGACCAGCGGGGACCCGGCTTTTTCGTTCAATCCGTTCGGCGTGACGGCCGGGAAGCCGTTCCGGGTCGCGCCGGCCGATGTCGTTTGGTTCAAAATGCCCAATGCCTTCGATCCCTTCGCGCGCGGGCGCGGGCGCACGGAGGCCATGGGCGACGAACTGGACACGGACGAGATGGCCGCGAAATGGCAAAAAAACTACTTCTACAACGACGGAACGCCCCCGTTCATCGTGACGATTCCCGGGGCGACCAGCGCGGATATTGAGCGCGCCCGCGAGACGTGGGCGTCGAAGGTCGGCGGATGGCTCAACGCGCGAAAGCCGCAGTTCATCGGCGGGAACGGCGCGACCGTATCGAAGTTGACCGATACGAACCGGGAAATGGAGTTCGTCGAGTCCCGCCGGTACCTGCGCGACTCCTTCCTGCAGCACTATTCCATTCCCCCAGAGCTTTTCGGGATAATCGAGAATTCCAACCGATCGACCATCGACGCGGCGTTCTATTTGTTCGCCAAAAACGTCATTTCCAGGCGCTTAGGGTTCTACGAACGGGCGATCACGAACCAGCTTGTGAAACCCGACTTCGACGCGCTCCTGGCCGTGAAGTTCAATTTCGTCGTCCCGGAGGACAAATCGTTCAAGCTGGAAGTAGCGAACGCTGGCGTGCAGGCCGGGACGATCACCCGGGCGGAATGGCGCAAGTCTATGGGATATAAGGTCGAACCGGGGGACGACGTGTTCATCCTCCCGATGTCCATGGTCGAGACGCCCCGCGGGCAGCCGAAGGAAGCGCCGGCGCCGGCCGGCGGGATCGGCCTGTCCATCGTCCCGGAAAAGCCGGAGGAACCCGAGGAGCCCGAAGATCCGGAAGACCCCGAGCCGACCAAAGCTGTGAAGACGACCGAATCGCGCCTGGATGCGGTATGGAAGGCGTTCGACACGAAAGCGCGCGAGGGCGAAGGCATGTTTCGCGCTCGCGTGCGGGCGTTCGCGGCCGAGCAGAAAAAGCGAGTTGACCGGATAATCAAGGCAAACCCCTTGCAGGCCGATACGGCCATTGACGAGGCGTTCAACGATCGGGCAGACGAGGCGCTCATGCACTCCCTGGCGCCGGCCTGGCTTTCCAGCATGACCGACGGCGCGGACCACGGCCGGGCGGTCATGATGCGGAAGGCGGCCCCGTCGTTCGACCTGTATAATCTGCTTTTCGACGCATGGGTCAAAATGCACGGACTGAAAAAGGCCAAGGAAATCAACGAAACGACGCACGACGAACTCCGCGGGCGTCTGTCCGATGAGCTTGCAAAGGGTATTCAGGAAGGCGAGGGGATCGAAGGGCTTGCCGACCGGCTGCTTGCCGCGTGCGAAGGCGTTTACGGCAACATGTCCGGGTACCGGGCTGAACTGATTGCCCGGACCGAAACCATTGGGACGGTCAACTACGGGTCTATGGCCACGTACAAGGCCGAAGGCGCGACGAAAAAGGAATGGCTTGCGTCGCCGGGCGGATCCGCGGCGGCCGTGCGGGAGGACCATCAAGTCGGGTCGGGATACGGGGAACCGTACGTCGTCGGGATTGACGAGGCGTTCGTCATCGGCGGCGAGGCGCTTCAATACCCGGGGGACCCGGCCGGGAGCGCGGGGAACGTGTGTAATTGCCGCTGCGCGCTTTTGCCGGTCGTGGAGTAGAACATGGGCGAACCCGTCGGCAACATGTCTAGAATGTTCTCGGGGATAATCACGCCCGACGGTCATATCTCGGACATGAACGCCGACCTAATGGAACGATGGACTTCGGCCGGCCATGTCTGGCGGCTTGGGTCCGGGTACGTGTCGCTTGCGCAAGACGGGGTCCTTTATTTTTCGTTCAAGACGCCCGAGGCCGGGTTCACCGTGTACACGTACGGCAATTTCGACAAAACGGGAGGGGAATTACTCTTGCAATTATGGGAAGGGGGGACGCGGACGGGCGGGACGGCGACGCCCATGCGCAGCCCGAATTTCATTGACGGCGATACCGAACTTCCCTTCACGGAAATGTTCGTCGGAACTGCGGCGGCCGGGATGGCGCTTGCCGGGGCGACGCAAAAGCTATTCCCGCATATGGTCCCGGGCGTCGGGAATCCGGCGTCGAAGCTAGGCGGGTCGAAATCTGGGAAGGGGTTCATCATCATGAAACCGAACACCCTGTACACCGTGTCATGTACGGCGCTGCAGGCGGCCGTCACGATGACCGGGAACATTGACGTGGTATGCTTGAATTCCCGGGAAATATGACATAACCTTGACAATATTTTCCGGCGTGGTATAGTGAAACCAAAGAGGGGGCATGTTTTGGAAAATGAAATGAAAAAGGCCGCCCCGCTTCACGCGCATTTTATGGCGAAGGGCGCCGACATCGCCCCGCGGGTGATCCGGTTCATCGGATCCGACGAGTCCCTGGACCGCGACGGCGATACCATTTCGGTCGGCGGCTGGGATACGTCCGCGTATATGCGGAATCCGGTCGTCCTGTACGGCCACGACTACTATTCTTTGCCAGTGGCCAAAACCATCGCGTGCGTCGTCGATCAGTACATGAAAGCGCTACTTTTCGACGTGTATTTCCCGACCATCGAGGAACTGGCAACCGACCCGGCCATTCCGTCAGAGCACGCGCTGCGCGTGGACGCCATCTACAATATGGCCAAGGCCGGGCTCTTGAATACCGTGTCCGTCGGGTTCCGCGGGATCGAATTCGAAAACACGTCGACCGGACGGGCGTACAAGAAGCAGGAACTCATGGAACTTTCCATCGTGCCGGTGCCTGCCAATCCGAACGCCGTGGCCGTGGCGCGGGCCGTCGGGATCGACGAAACCGTCTTGAAAGGCGTTTTCGCCGTCGAGAAGTCCGGACGCCGTCTTTCGGCCAAGTCGAAGGCGTTCGTCGAAACCATGCAGGCGGAAATCCGGGGCTGCCACGAGCGCTTGAAGGCGTGCGACGCGGCCCTGGCGGCGTTCGTGGCCGAGGACGACGAACCGGTCGAAGAGGACGGCGCGGTGCCGCCCGTAAAAGAGGCAGAATCGGGCGTGAAGCCCGAAAAAGCATATTTCGTGCTGGTCGAGAAGGACTCGGCCCGGCCGCGAGAAAGGGAGTAATCAACATGGAAATGACCCAGGAACAGTTCGACGCGGCCGTAAAAAGCGCCGTCGAAAAAGGCATGGAGGCGAAGGCTGCGGCCCTCAAGACCGAAATGCAGGGCGAATTCGAGAAGAGCCTGGCCGACCTGAACGCCAAAAAGGCCAATCTCCGCCAGGAGATGCAGGAAGCTTTCGAGGCCGCCGAGCAGACGCGCGAGGCCAAGGGCTACAAAGCCGAAGCCGCGGACATCAAGTTCGCCAAGCTCGTGAACCTGTACGCCAACGCCAAGGGCGACGTGGGGCACATGGCCAAGCTCGCCGAGCGCATGTACCCGGAAGACAAGGAAATCGGGGGCTACATCAAGAAGACCCTGGAAGCCGGCACGCCCTCCGCGGGCGGATTCGGCATACCGAACATCCTGTCGTCCCGCGTCATCGACATCCTGTACGCGCAGACCGTACTGGACAAAATCGGCGTTTCCAAGGTGCCGCTCGTGAACGGAAACATGCGGTTCACCCGCATGGACACCGCCGCGACCGTCGGCTGGGTCGGCGAAACCCCGACCGGTTCCCCGACCGAACCCGTGTTCGGAGACGTGACCCTGAACGCCAAGAAGATGTTCGCCTTCGCCGAAATCTCGAATTCGCTGATCAAGTACAACGCGGTTGGCATCGAAGGCTGGCTTTCCCGCGAGCTGCAGCGTCGCACCAAGATCCTCCTGGACTACAGCGCGTTCTACGGCTCCGGCACCTCGTACCAGCCGTCCGGCCTGAACGTCCTCGGCGTCACGGCGATGGGGTCGTCCTCGACCGCCATGTCCGCGGCCATTCCCGATTCCATCGTCTCGACCGTGAAGCAGTCCAACGTTCCGCTGACCCGCGGCGCGTGGGCGATGTCGCCGAAAATGGAGTCGTGGCTCAAGGCCCTACAGACTTCGACCGGGCACTGGATTTTCCGCGAGGAAATGGACAAGTATTCCAAGCTGTGCGGCTTCCCGTATTTCGTGTCGACCTCGATTTCGTACACCGATACGACCACGGACTACGCTGACATCTGGTTCGGCGATTTCGACGAATTCCTGTGGGGATCCGGCCGCGACCTCGAACTCCAGATGTCGACCGAAGCGTCGTTCGTGTCCGGCGGCGTCACGTACAGCGCCTTCCAGCGGGATTCCGCGCTCGTGCGCGTGGTCGCGGAGCATGATTTCAACGTCATGCACGCGGCGGCGTTCGTACACGGCATCTATTCCGTGTCCTAACCAACGGGCGGGCCGGTGAATCCGGCCCGCCTTACTTCCCAACAGGAGGGGATCCCATGATCAAGAAACTTCTGCAGAACGCGACCGTGCTCGAAGCCATGACCCCGCAGGCGAATACCGGCGCGGCCATCACGGGCGCGATCGTCGACAGGCTCAACTACGACGACGCCATCATCGCGTTCCACTACGCCGCGGCCTCGGGCGCACCAGACGCGGCCACCACGGCGCTGGTTCTCCAGCACGGCGACGCCTCGAACCTTTCCGACGCGGCCACCTTCCTCACCCTGGCGGCGGCCCTGGACATCGACGCCGCGGCCGGCATCGCGTACTACGCGGTCGACCTCGTGGGCGCGAAACGGTACATCCGCCTGACCGCGGACGCGACCTATACCGGCGGCACGACCCCCGGCAACGTGGTCGGCGCCGTGGCGGTCCTCGGAAACAAGAAGTCCGGCCCGGCCGTGGCCGACGCCATCGTCGGATAGGCGGTTGCGATGATTGTTGACGGGCTTGTCACGCTCGACGCCGTAAAGGTTCTCGCGGGGATTCCCCAGGCCGACACGACGCGCGACGCGCAGCTCGATTCCCTGATCAACGGGGCGTCGTCCGCGGTCATGCGCCTGTGCGACCGGAAGTTCAAGCGAACGACCTACACGGCCGAGCCGTACTCCGTCAACAATCATCAATACTTGTACCTTCGGGAATACCCGATACAGTCCGTTTCATCCGTAACATTGGCCGGCGCCGTTCTTTCCTCCGGCGTCGACTATTTCCTGTCCGGCCTCGATGCCGAGGCCGGACGTCTTTACCGACCCTATGGATGGGCCGGGACCGGCTACGCGCGCGGGACGTTCCCGGACGTGTTCGCGGGCGCGCGCGACATTGCCGTCACGTACGTGGCCGGATACTACCTTCCGGCCGATGCCGGATACGTGGCCGGCGCCGCGGCCTCGCTTCCCTTGGCCATATCGGACGCGGTCGCCATGGCCGTCGCGTCGCGGCTCCAAAAGACCGGATCCGAGGGCTTGAAGGCGCTTGGGGAAGGCGGTCTTTCCTATCAATGGTTCGGCCCTGAAGCGTTCGTCGCGCAGAATGGCGGGTTCGCCCCGGACGTGGCGGGCACCCTGCTTTTGTTCGCGCGGAAGGATTTTTGATGATCCTTAATACGTCGATAACCCTTCAAAGCTGCACGAACACGATCAACGCCGAGCGCGTGAAAGTCGCGACGTTCGCGACATACCGGGCTGGCGTCCCTGCCTCCGTCCAGCCGGCTACGTTGACCGAAGCCGAGCGAATGGCGTACGGGGTCCGCGGGGAAACCATGCGCGTATACCTGTACGTGGAGCCCGCGATTGACGAAACGTTCCGGATGGTATGGAACGGCAAGACCTACGAGATCCGCGGCGTGAACCATTGGCGGATTCATACCGCCTTCCTGGCCATGCCGAAGGCGGGGACGTCGTGACGCCTGAAATCTCGCTTGAAGTAAAAGACCTCCAGGCCAGATTCCAGGCATACGCGAAGTCCGTGGAGACAAAATTGGACCGGGCGCTCGTGCGCTGCGGTATGCGCGTGGAACGTGACGCGAAGCTGAAATTCAAAGGCAAGGATGAACCGTCGGTCAAGGGCGAACCCCCGCGTGTACAGACGGGCCGCGCGCGCGCGTCAATCACGCATAGGCTGGACGCCGAAGAGACGGGGCCGTTCGTGGAAGTCGGAACGAATGTTGAATATGCAAAAAAGCTTGAAGTTGGTTCGTCGACAACCTGGCCGCATCCGTTCTTGACGCCGGCCGCCGAGGAAAACAAGGACTTCATCCGTGCCGAACTGCGCGAGGCTATGAAATGATACGGGCCAAGGAATATGTTTGCGCGCGCCTTGCCGCTTCGGCTCCGTTAGTGGCATACTTAGGTTCGGCAAGCAGGATTTTATTTGGATATCCGAATTCGTTCGAGACGATGCCCATGGTCACGTACGTGGAGATTGACCAATCGGACGCCGACCGTGCCGACGACGGGCCGTTCGCGTTCAACGTGAAAATACAGCTCGACGTATGGGTCGACAGCATGGTTCACGGGTCAACGACCGCGCTTTCGGAACTGGTCGACGCGGTCATGCAGGCGGCCGGGTTTAGCTTGGATTTTTCGTCGGACATCCTTGACGAGGACGTCCGAATATTGCATAGGGTCATGCGGTACGCGACGAAATTGCGCGCCGACGACATAGATGGGCTTTAACAAGGAGGCCAGATTATGGGACTAGCGCAAAGGCCGCGGATCGGCCTCAAGGACGTCGTGTACGCGGTACTCGACGAAAG
>Ga0066599_100000084_pt1 | contig 12425 bp, 3 predicted proteins | sample InisedmetaG_FD_60065 | JGI IMG/M metagenome (GOLD analysis project Ga0066599, IMG submission 60065) | Freshwater pond sediment microbial communities from the University of Edinburgh, under environmental carbon perturbations - Initial sediment | ecosystem: Environmental > Aquatic > Freshwater >...
TCATCAATTGCAGGACATTCAAATATTTCAACAACAAATATTTATGCAAAGATGAGTAAGAAAGTTGCGAAGAAAACTTATCAAGATTATACGGAGAGTTTAGGATAATGGTTTACATTTTTACAGCTATGGGTATGATGTTTAGAGGTCTTGCTAAAATTAAATCTTTTCTTCCAGCGATAATTACAGGATTATTTTTATTGAGTTCATTTTTAATAAATGCAATTAAGTATAGTTTTGCTTATGCGTTTTCACAAATGGCTAAACAAGTTTTTGCAGCGGAGTTAGTTATAAATAATAATGTTCAACTTGCAATATTAAATGCACCAGAGTATGGACTTTGGCAATTTTTAGAAATTATTTTTGCTATTTATATTTTATATCAGTTAGTTAGATTTTTTATTTACATACAGTTAAAATTAGCAGGAGCAACTTCAGAGTGGGGAGCAGCAATGATAGGATTATTGATGGTTGGTATAATAGAGATTTCTGCTGTTAAGATTATAGATGGAGCATTTGGTTTTATTCCTATTTGGCACGGAATAATATTTCTTTTGATAAATGTAGTTCCTGTAGTAACAAACTTGGTAGGACCAGCTGCGGAGATAATAATTAATCCAATTTTAACGAATATGACGGAAAATATGACAAAGGTATGAATTTTAGGTAAAAAGATATATAAATAAGTTGTTCCTAAAGCTTTCTAATTACTCAACAAAAAATCCCAATAAGGGTAATTGCCGTCTGAATCGTAAGTCAGTAAGAGGATAGGAGTCCCAAAGTCTATCTTTGAGCAAACTTGTCGGAATGGCTTGGGAACGGAGGGAACGAAAATGAAAAACCAAGATACCCAAAAGTATCTCGTCATCGTTGTTCTTGCAATGTTTGCCGTTGGAGCTGGAATGTATTTCATTCTTGGCGGTGGCAAAGCATCAACAACAGACGACACAATAGTTGTCGATGGCGAAGAAGTAGGACCGTGGGCAAACAAACTTGTGAAATACGAGTTAATAACCTCGGACAAATACACAGGAGCAGATGTCGCATCATCTGTAAAAGTCTATGACGAACAACCTGAAGAATGGTTGAACGCAAGAGGAGACTTTAACAAGGCAGCTGAATACACAGCATACAGTGCAGTTAGTGGAGTAATATCCATTGATAAAGAAATGCCTGGTGTTTACTATGTTGTATTAACAGCAAGTGGTTACAACACAGATTTCTTAACCATAACCATCCCAGATGGAATTGGAAGAGGAGATATTTCTGAATACCAGGGCAACCCTGATAGCGCAGCAGCTGAAATGACAGCAGTTGGAACAACCACAGCAGAACACCTTGAGTTTACCTTAACAAACCAGACCGCAGTAACTGAAAAAGCAAATGCACTTGAAACTGTAGATGCTGAAACAGAGTTCAGAGGTTGGAAAGTTATAGTAAATGACGTAGAAGGTTTCTCAACAGATACAGACGGTGATGGAAAATACGATGAAGGTATAATCAAATATACTGTAACCGTAGGAACTCAAACTGTTAAAGTATTTGACCCTGCAAATGGCGTAGATTTATTCGACAGCAATGACGAATACACATTTATGCTAAAAGATGTTGTAGCTGATAAAGAAGACTTGATAATAAAAGTTGAAGTAAAAGCAGACACATCTGACTCAATCGCAGCTAATGATGAGAAATGGGGAGAAGGCGAAGGCACTCTTTCAACCATCAAAATCTACGATGCAGCAGGAGACATCTTTGCAAGTGTTAATGTAGTTGCATAAACATAGCGAAGAGAGATACTGAAGCAAATTTTTTTATTTTTTCTTTTTTTATTTTAGGAGGGGTTAAGGGTCTATGGAGTTTAAGAAAGAAGATATAAATGTTGGAGGAAGTATATTCTGGATTGTTCTAATATTAATAGCTCTGATGGGTTTATCTTATCTTCTTATTTGGTCATTTCACAATGATTCTGTTAAAGGTGTTGTAGTTTCTGTCATATTTGTAACGCTTATTATGTCAGGTATATTACTTTCTCGACTAAAAGTCTTTGATTTAGCTTCTTGGGGAGATAATTGTTTGGCTTTCACAATAGGTTTCTTTGTTTGGCTTGGAATTGGTCAAATTTTTGGACAACAATCTATTCTATCATTATCACAAAATAATCTTTTAGCAACAATTGCCGCAGACTTACCACAATTGGTTGAAGTTATTCTAAATGTATTTATCATACCAATTTCAGAGGAGATTTTCTGGATGATTGGTATTCCATTTTCATTAATTACAATAATGAGTGTAACAGGAGAAAGATTTTCATTTTGGAAAAATCCTTTTGTTCAAATGTTTGTTGTAGTTGTCATTGGAGCAGTTACATTTGCATTATTTCACGTTGGAAAAGCATTTATCACATTTATTATAGCAGCTATGATATTTAGAACCATAATGCTTGTTATGGTTTATGGAGAATATAATTGGAATATTCTAAAAGGAATAAATTTAGTTGCTGGATTTGCAGTTGGTTCACACATTGCAAATAATCTAATAGATACTGGAATAAGCAAAACTTGGTTAGTTTTATCGACCAACATTCCTGTATTGATTATGGTTGTTGTTATAATGGGATTTATATTTGTATCAGCAATTGAAAAAATATTAAGTTACGCACTTGGGAAAACAAAGGCATTGGGGGAGTAAATATGGTGAAGAAAAATATATTATTAATAACATTGATGTTCATAGTGATGATGATGCCAGGTATGGTTAGTGCTGACACTCCAATTGTTGTTGAAACTGGACCAACTATTTCTTCATCATTTTATGATTATACAGATTCTACAGGTGTTAAAATAACAATGACATCAGATAGATTCATTACAAAAGTAACTAAATCTTTTCCAACTTCTATGGCTAATGTAGTATATATTAAAAGTGAGTCAGGAGAAATATTAGCAACTTCTTATTTTAGTGGTGCTGAAGCACAATTTAATTTCATAGCTTTAAGTGGAGTAACATATAGAATTGAAATCAATAAATCTTACACGGATTATAATGGCAATGATTATGATGGTGGTTATGTTGCGTCTGGACAAGTTAGTGGAACACATTTGACTTGGAATAGTGGTTCAATAAATGGAGTTGATGATGGAACTAATTTTTATAATATTCAAACTATAACAACAGAACCATTGCCTGTAACACAAGATGTTTCAAGTTGTCAAACATTAAGTTCCAGAGGAACATACACATTAACTCAATCAATAGGTTCTGGTGGTGCTTGTATTATAATTGATGCAGATTATGTTACAATAAATGGAAATGGATATACAATAGATGGAAATGTTGATGCTTCAGGAACTGCTTTGGGTGTAAATGCTCAAACAGGTTTAGTTCTAAATAATGTTATTGTAACAGGCAATGCTTTAACAAATGGTTATACAACAAATATTGAATGGCAATATGGAACATTTGCAGGTTCAATAAATGTTGTCAATTCTACAATATCCACCATAGATGCAAGAGGTGGTGGAAGTAACTTGTATGGTGGAAGAGCAGGTGGAACTGTTTATATTGATAATTCTAATGTAACAATAGTTAATGCTTCTGGTGGAAAAGGAGGAGCAGGTGGATACGGAGGAAATGTAAATTTTTCAAATTCTAATGTTAGTTATATTGATGCAAGAGGAGGTTCAAGTGGATATGATGGACTTAATAGTTATAGTGGACAAGGTGGGAATGTTATCGGAATAAATTCAACTTCTATTTCAATTGATGCAAGTGTTATAGGTGGATATACTTACACATCCTGGCCGTATTATTATCTTGCTAACGCAAATGTAAGAGGTGGCGGATTTATTAATTTAACAAATGTCAATGCTGTTACTGCATCAGCAAATGGTGGTGTAGGAAGATATGGAAATGGTGGAGTTGGAGGAACTATTGTATTAGATTATTGTAATATAAATGATATTTCAGCAAATGGTGGTTCTGCTGGAACTGCTGGAAGAGGAGGATATATAACAATTTTTAATTCAGATATAATAAATGCTACTGCTTTTGGTTCTAATTCAGCAAATGGTGGATTTGGTGGTGCAATAAATGTAACCAACACTACAATAGAAACAATAAATGTTTCTGGTGGTGTAGGAACTTCTTTAGGAGGAGTTGGTGGAAATATTGTAGCAAATGATTCTACAATAACAACAATAGACGCACACGGAAGCAACAATGCACAAGGTGGTGTTGTAAAAACATATGGAACTACATCTTATACAAATTTAGATATTCAAACAAATGGAATAATTGTTGCTGATTCAACAGATTCGACAATACCAACATTGAGTTTCAATGATGGAACAAGTTCAGGTTATGTAAAAGGTTTAACATCAAGATTAAATTTAAGTTTAGCAGATGAAACAGAATTAAATAATGTTATTATTCAATTAAAAACATATACTGGCACATTGGTTGCATTTACAAATGTTGATATTAGAGGAAATGTTTCTACAAATATTTATGCAGAGATAAATGCAACAATAACAGGTAGATATTTTTTTGATATAACACTTTATGATTCAAGTGGAAATCCAAATACATTAACATCTGGTGAATTTACTTTAGATAATAATATTCCTTATTTCAATCAATTTTATACTTTGACAAATGATTCATTTTGGAGTGTATCTGATAATAATATTCCTTTATCTTTTAATGCAGCAGATAATGGTGGTGGAGTTTATGGTTCTGCAATGAGTAACGTAACATTTTATATTTACAATGCTTCAGATGATAGTAGTGTTTTAAATTATACATACAATGTTGCAGGTGCATTATTTCCAATTTGTTATATAGGAGGAGGAAATAGTTGTGCAGGAGCAGTTTTTGTAACATTACCTGAAGGAAATTATTATTTAGTTCCTGAAGCGTGTGATAGAGCAACAAATTGTTTTAATTCTACACCAATATATATTACAGTAGAACTTCCTGTTTGTAATGGAAGTAACTTTCCTTGTCAAGAATCAGGAGCATTAATTCAAGAAACAGAATCATCTTATGTTTTATTTAATAATATTCAAGGAACTATTTATGTCAATGATATAATAGTTGGTGTAGATTTTGTATATGTAGATTCTGGAAGTGTAGCAAATGTTCCTGCATCAATTGAATTTTCTGGAGTTCCAGATGGTTATGTTCCTTACAGAGATGGATTTATTTGTCCACCAGAATACTGTTCAAATATTCAATTGATTGATGGTGTTTTGACATTTGATGTAACAGGATTTAGTAATTATTCATACGGACCATCACCAATATATTTCGCACCTCCAACAGATGAAACAGGAAGCATTTATAGAAATTATATTTTATCAAATGTAACTGCAACAGATTCTAATGGAGTTTCAAATATTACAACGTATCTATATAATAGCACAGATTTAGTTAATTCAAGTTTTGCAGAAGTAACAGGAGGAACTCTTCCAACACTTCCATCAAATTTAATATTAGATGTTTCAATGATGACAGATGCAACTGATTCTTCAGGAAATTCATTTGATGGAACTGTAAATGGTGCAACACATACAGATAATTGCATAGGAGATAAAGGGTGTTATACATTTGATGGAAGTGATTATATTGCATTTCCAGATAATTCCTTTACAACAAGCACAACAAGTGAATTTACATTTATAGTTGCCGCTAAACCAAGTGATACAACAACAAGAAAAGCAATATTCGCTGATAATCCAGACGCATCACCTGGATGGTTTACATTTACATTTGAAAATGATGGACATATTTATATAAGCACAGGAGATGGTGTAGGTTGCGATGGTGGTTTATATAATGCAAATGAATGGTATAGATTAGCATATACTTACACATCAACTCCATTTCCAATTGGAACACTATATAATAATGGAACTCAACTTTGTAATTTCGGAGCAGGAGAGCATATGGACTTAAATGCTTGGGGATTTGGAAGACGTGATTATGGTCCAGATATGTTTTGGTTAGGTCAATTAACTGATTTACAAATTTATGATTCAGATATTGGAGCAAGTGCAATAGCAGATGATTATGCAGTATTTACAAATACAGGAACTGGCGTTTCAACTACATTAAATTCATTTAGTAATTTTACAGATTTACCTTTTGGTGAATATCAATTAAATGCAACAACATTTAATTTACTTGGAAATGAGAGTTATACAGAAACTATGAATGTTTCATATCAAAATAGTCCACCAACAATAGATTCATTTTTTCCAATTACAAATATCACAACTGGAACATATGATGGTCTTGAATGGTATATAAATGCAAGTGATGTTGATGGTCAAACATTAAATTATGAATGGTATATTGATGGTGTATCACAATCAAACAATGCAAATTTATTTGAAACAAATGTAGCCGATGTTGGTGTATATAATATTTCAGTATCAGTTTCAGATGGAATTGCAAATGTCAATCAGGAATGGACATTAACAATAGAAGAAGATTTACTTCCTCCTACTTTGTTGTTTACTGGAACAACTGATGGTAGTGTAAAATCTAATTATGACCTTAATTTGTCGGCATCTTGTGTTGATGATTCTGGTGTTGCTTCTATTTCTGTAACTCTTCGTAATACTATTTATGAACCTACTCCTTTGTATTCTTTAACTAACTCTTCTGGAGGAGATTTAGATTTTATTTATGACTTATCTGCCGCGTGGGATGCTTGGGGTAGTGAGTATTGGATTGTTTATACTTGTGTTGATAATATGAATAATTCTATAGATTTTAATCCTATTTATTTCACAACTAATTATTGTGATGTTTGCAATGAAACTTGTTCACCGTGTGGTGGAGGATGTTCAGCTACTGATTTTAGCAATATGTTTACGAGTGTATCTGATTTTGATGCAACTTATGGAGATATAACAGGATGGGATACAAGTTGTGTAACTAATATGTATGAAATGTTTGCGAGTTCAGATTTTAATCAAAATATTAGTGGATGGGATACTTCGAGTGTTACAGATATGGCTTATATGTTTGCACATTCTCCTTTTAATCAACCAATAGGTAATTGGGATGTTTCAAATGTAAATAATATGGAGAGTATGTTTGAAGATACAGAATTCAATCAAAATATTTCTTCTTGGAATACTTCGAGTGTTACAACTATGGCGTATATGTTTGTTGATTATGAAAATAATAGTTTATTCAATCAAGATTTGGGTGGATGGGATGTTAGGAATCTTCAAATCGCTACTGATATGTTTGGTGGTGTTAATTTAAGTGTTTCTAATTATGATTCTTTGCTTAATGGTTGGTCGCCAATAGTAACTTCTGTTGGTTATACTGGTGTAATTTTTGGTGTTGGTAATTCAATGTATTCAGTTAGTGGTGAAAGTGCCAGAGCAGAATTAATTAGTAATGATTGGGTTATTACGGATGGTGGATTATACACACCATCAAATCCACCAGAAAATTTAACAATAAATTTGAGTGAGAATTTACTTTCACATTATAAATATGAAAACAACGCAAATGACGAAACAGGAAAATACAATGGAACTGTAACAGGAGCAACTTACACTCCTTATGGTTCAAATGGTGGTGCGTATTCATACGATAGAGATGGAGATTATGTAAATAATGGAAGAATGTTAGAATTAGAAGGAGCAGAAAATCTTACAATATCTGTTTGGTTTACAGCAGGTGATATGACTGGAAGTCCAGCTCCTGTTTTATTTGGAAGAATGGGTGATTATCCATTAGATATGTGGGCAGGACTTGGAACAAACAACGAATATTTCTATTTTCAACCAAATGGATTATTAAGTAGCAATACATATTTCCCATCAAGTTTATTAAATTTAACAGGTGGATGGAATCATTTAGTTATAGTATTCAATGGAAGCGGTTCAACAAATGAAGAAAAAGTTCAAATGTATTTGAATAATGAATCTGTTACTGTATCATTTGATAGCACAGTTAGTTCTGTAGTATCTGATAATACAGCAAATATGTATATTGGTTCTCACGGAAGAGCATTAGGCATACAAACTTATGATTGGAATGGAACAATAGATGAATTAAGATTTTATACAGATGTAAAAACACCAGAATTTGTAAGTGTATTATATGGTGATACAAACTTTACAACTCCACAAGTAAATCAAACACCTGTAATAGATTCATACACACCAACTGATTTAACACCTGGAATAAATACAATACAAACACAAGACTTTGAAGTTGTTGTTTCAGATGCAGATAACGATACATTAACTTACGAATGGTATGTTGATGGAGTTGCACAAACACACAATTTCAATACATTTACTGCAAATGGAACTGAATTGGGTGTAGGAAATTTTAATGTAAGTGTAGAAATTACAGACACATTATTTGTTGTTTCACAAGAATGGGGATTATATGTAGTTGCAGCACCAACTTCAGAAGTAACTGATTCATTCTTTGACCCAATAGACCATTTCGATTATGTTGCTACAAATCAATTTGGATGGGGAGGAAACGTAACAAAGAATATTACATTTTTAGGAGCAAATTTAAGTGGAACTGATGCAACAAATGTTTTATTATTTAAAACAACAGCGTCAAGTAATGGCGATAATAGAACTTTACTATGTAATGTAACAACAAGTAATTTCTATGCAAACTTCAGTTCTTGTTCAAATGAATTTGCAACAGGAGAATATTTTATTTTAGTTGCAGGTAGTAATGGAAATAATTACAATCTTTATAGACAAGAAACACCATTTGCAGAGGGACAACCGTTTTACGGAACTAATGTAAATGCTTTAACAAATTGTGGTGATTATTATCCAGGATTTAGTGGACATTATTGTTATCCAAATGATTTTGTAGGAATGGGAAGTTGGGCTTTCAACATACAAACTGTAACAACAAAAGAAATTAATTTAACACCTCCAGTAGATGCAAACCCATCAATAAGTTTTGTTTCTCCAACTGATTCAACAGGAACTCAAAATAGAAGTTATATTTTATCAAATGTAACTGCAAGTGATATTTCAATTGTTAATTTAACAACATACCTATACAATAGCACAGAATTAATTAATTCTACTTTTGTATCAACTGAAGTAATTGACACTAATTTTGATTTTGTAAATGGTAATTATGATGATACAATTAAAAGAGGAATGAAATTTGTTGCAAATAAAAACGCAACCTTTGTTGGAGCAATAAAAGATTCTTTGGTTACTGCAACAACAGCTTATTTAATGGATGCTTCTCAAAGTGTTTTAGAAACATCAACATTTGTAGGTGATTTAGCAACATTCAATACAAGTATAACTCAAGGAAGCACATATTATATTGTAGTTGATAGTGGAGGAGCATTTTATAATATAAGATTTACTGGAACTATTTCATTGCCGAAAGAAGGAACTAATATTAATTGGACAGCAGATTATTTTGGTAGTGAAATAACAGTTCAGGCTGAAAATATAATGCAAATAATAACATTAAATGATGGTTTAAATTTAGAATCATATAACAATTATTCAAATTTACCAGACGGAACTTATTATTTGAACGCAACAGCTTATGATAGTTTAGGACAAAGCAATTCAACAGAAACAAGAACTATCGTAATTGATACTTATGTTCAACCAACACCAATAAATTGGACACCTGTTTGGAATTATACAACACAATATTATGCAGGTTCACCTGGAAGTTTGATAAGTTGTGCTGATACTGGATGTATGTCAAATTTTGCTTTAGAATTATTTACAATTGTTAATAGTTCTGAAATATGGACAGATGGAGCAACAGAAGGAAACTACAATAAAAATATTTATTTCGATATGGGTCATAACATAACAGGTAACTTTAGTTTTGTTTCACAAATATGGATTAATCACGAAAGAATGTTAAACATTGGTTTGAAAAAAACAAATGCAACAAATGGAGATTTAACAAACGATGGTTTAGAATTAGTTATGGATACTTTTAATTCTGATAAGTGGAAATTATATGAAATTGGATTAAATAGTCAGAGTTTGATGGGTAGTGATGCAATCAATAATCCAAGTTATGCAGGATATAAGACATTAAATATTACAAGACTTGGCGACCAAATATTAGTTTATTGGGATGGTGTAGAAATGTTTAATGTTACACAATCTGAAGCATATCCAATAAGATATATTACATTTTCAGCACAAGTTTATGGAACTGGAAGTCAAGGAATGAAAGATACTATGGTTTATACAGACTATGGTTTAACTCCAATAATAATTCCTCAAGAATTACCAACTTTTGTAAATGCAACAAATGGATTAATTGGATGTTATGATATGAATGAAGCATCTGGAACTCTTGTTATGGATGCGTTTGGATTACACAATGGAACTGCAACAGGAACAAGTGTAGTTGCAGGAGTTGAGGGAAATGCAAGATACTTTGGTGGATATACAACTGAAGATGAAATATCAATAGACCCAGCATTATTTAGTCAATTACCAATGGATTCAAATTGGTCAATTACAGGTTATGTTAAATTGGATGGATTATGTGAAGATGGAGATGGTCCAGATGGATGTGGAAAAGTATTTTGGATACAAGATACATCTGATAATGTTCCATATGTTAGTTTTGACTTATCTAATTTTAATAATGGAAATGTTCCTTATATTGATATGTGGGATGGAAGTTCAGAACCATATGCAAATGGAAATGGTTTCGTAGGAACTGAATGGGTTCAATTCGCAGTAGTTTATGATAAAACAAATGATATAACAAATGTTTATTTAGATGGTGTTCTGAATTTTACAACAACAACAAACAATATGGATTATTCTGAAATAACTGTTGTTGGTTTAGGAAGACTTCTAAATTCAGGAAGTCATAGGATATTGAAAGGAAGTATGGATATGATGAACTTCTGGGATACTGCATTAACAGCAAATACAATAGCAGATTTCAATGCAAATAGAACTATGGATTGTTCAGATTTAGCAGCATACACGGAAGCAGTTCCACCTGTAAATCAAACACCTGTAATAAATTCATATACACCTATTGATTTAACACCAGAAATATCAATGAAACAAAATTTATCATTTTCACTAACTGCTTCAGACAATGAAAATGATATATTATATTACCAATGGTTCTATGATGGAGATGACCAGAATGAACCATTTAGCACATTCCAAGTGCAAGGCAATGATGGTGTAGGAGTTTATACAATAACAGGAAGAGTAAATGATTCATTGACATATGCAGAACAAAGTTGGACTGTAACAATAATTGAAAATTATGCTCCAACAATAAATTCATTTACTCCTGTTGATACAACACCAACAATTACAACTTTACAAACACAAGCATTTAGTGTTTCAGCAAGTGATGTTGATGATTCAATATTAAGTTATGAATGGTATGTGAATGGAACTCCATTGTCGAGAAATCTTTCAACATATACAGCAATTGGAAATAATCTTGGTGTAGGAACTTACAATATAACAAATGTTGTAACAGATGGAACTGATACTGATTCACAGGAATGGATATTGAGTGTAGAATTACCTGAAAATACACCACCTTCAATAAATTCATTTACACCTGCTGACACAACACCAGAAATAACAAATGTTCAGACACAACAATTTACAATTACAGTTGTTGATGCGGATAATGATGAACTAACATATGAATGGTATGTAAATGGAACAGCAAGAGGAGTTAATTTACCATTAATTAATTTGAATGGTGGAACATTTGGTGTAGGAACTTACAATGTAACAGCATTTGTAAGAGAAACAAATAACGAAAGTCATAATGATTCACAAGAGTGGACATTAAGTGTTATTTTACCTCCAAATGCAGCACCAACAATTGATTCATACACACCTTTGAATTTATTACCTTACATAACTGTTGAGCAATCACAAACATTTACAATAACAGCAAGTGATGATGAGAATGAAACATTAACTTATGCTTGGTATGTGAATGGAACTACTCAAAACGTAACTTTAACAACATTAAATTTGAGTGGCTCTGTTCTTGGAGTAGGAACATATGTAGTTATGGCTACTGTGAATGATACAAATAATAATATGGATTCACAAAGTTGGACATTGAATGTTGAAACAGCAGCACCAACAATCGTAACTATTGATTTACAACCAATTATAATATCTCCACAATCACACATTGTTGGAAGTTGCATTGCAGTAGGAAATGGAATGTTAAATGTAAATTACCAATTCTACAGAAATGGAGTTGTATATGAGGATGTAACAGAATATATTGCTTCTGGAGAAGAGTTAAGTGTAAATCTTGGAGCAACATTAGTTGAAGGTGATGTTTGGTATTTCAGATGTAACGCAATGGACAATTTGAATAGAACAAGTGGTTGGTCTCAATCAACAAATAGAACAGTT
>Ga0066599_100000085_pt1 | contig 12422 bp, 17 predicted proteins | sample InisedmetaG_FD_60065 | JGI IMG/M metagenome (GOLD analysis project Ga0066599, IMG submission 60065) | Freshwater pond sediment microbial communities from the University of Edinburgh, under environmental carbon perturbations - Initial sediment | ecosystem: Environmental > Aquatic > Freshwater >...
TTTCTTATAAGTTCTTCGTCAGTAACTTTAAAATATTCATCTAAAGAACCCGTATATTCGTTAGGAAAATTATCCAAATCTATTATCGGTTTAGATATAGCTTTTTCATACCACCCCAAAACTGTTTTTAGCCCTTCAAAACTCTCAGCAAATATTCTCGAAGGTTCTTCTATATAATAAACTAAAATTGTGTTATCGGCATTATAATAAACCTCATGAATACCAAACAATCGTTCATCTGATGTAGAAGTTTTTTCTATTTTCGTACAAACTCGATATTCCCAATTTCCAATATCGTAATTATCATCTTCTATATTTATATTTTTATTTGTCATTTTCAATCCCTTGTATAGTATTTTTACTATGCTTTTTAGCCTAAACTTAGACATATTTCATCGATATACCCATAAAAATTGCATTTATTTACATAGCATTTTAAGGAAATTTTCAGCTCCTTCATTAGCTATCAAAGCAATCTCCTTCATGCTTAGCGCTCGTTTGTTATTCTTCTTGCGGTATTGATAGAACGCATCATATTGGCACATCGCTATATTTGCTTTGTATCCATATCTGAGTTCTTCATCGGCTTTTAAATTTTCTTTCAACACTTTTACAGCTTGTGTTAATTCATTTTGCTTTGTCATTTTGTATTCTCCTTTTAATTAAGTTTTGCCATTTTTCCGAGTTATATCAACAGCTAAAACGGATTAGTCAACCTGTAACCTATTACCCGCTTTAGCCCTGTGCGTTATAACAGTATTTGTATTTGATAAAATCTTTATCTGAATATCCACTGTATAGCTATAATTATCAGCTCTATTAACTTCCACATTCCAAGTGGTACGAATATTACACACAACACAAACAACAGATTAAATAAATCGCCTATTACATCGCCTATTCCACTTACCATTTTCTTTACCTCCGATTTTATTTATTTACATTTTCGTTATACTTCGCTAAATACACAATCAAAATACTTATCGTATGCTTCTTGAATATCAACCCATCTATCAGTTATAAATTCATCAACAGGTTCATAAGTAGAATCATCAAAACATACAACTTTTACAGAACCAAATTTATCCAAAATTTCTTTTGCTCTTTGTAATGTCATTTTAAGCACCTCTTACTTTTTAGCAATTCTATTCAAATCATCGATAATTAAATCTACCACATTTTTATTTTCTATCAACATGGTATTATTATCACATTTATCAATACTTCTAATTTCAAGAACACCATTTCGTATTGTATAAGAACTTCCATACAAATCATCTTTAAACCAAACTCGAATAACATCAAAAATTTCTTTTTTAGTATTGTAAACATTTTCAAAAACGATTTCACATTCAACTTTTTTCATACCTTTGGTTTTTTCTACAAATTCGTCGTACAGAGCATCGTTTTTATATGTTTTATCTTTCTCTATAATCATAATTATTTCTTATTATTATAATTCATACTCGTTCTGAAGAATATTCCTGTAAGAACATTCAATCCAAAAGCTTTCCAAAACGATATTTCATTAACGCCAACTACAGAACCAACCAAACAAGAATTCCATAACCACTTTGTAAGTATAGCCATACAAAAAGCTATTACTATAAATACTACGAACACGATTAAAACCGCTGATATTCCTTTCCATATAAATTTTGTCATTTTATAATCTCCATATTTTTTCATCAATTTCTTCTTTAAATTCTGTAAAATCATCCTTATCATATACTTTAGTTTTAAAATGCTTAAAAATTTTTTCTATGATAAATTCTAATTTTTTACATTTCTGTTCTAAATCATAAATTTTTTCAGAATCAGTTTTCATTTTTATTCATCTTTCCTTTAGTATAGACAGCAGCACACAAATTAAAACAAACAGCGGCAAAATGGTCTTCGTCGTCTTCTTCACTAAAAACCTGCATACAGTGTCTTAATGCGCTTGCTTTAAATCTATCATATTCTTCCTGAGAACAAGCTTTTTCCCAATTCCGTTCAGAATATTTTTCTGCTCCTCTAGCCATGAGCATAGCCCAACGATATAAAAGAGTTTCGTTATATGGTTGGTCTTTAGGTATAATTAAATCAAATCTAGGCTTATTATTTTGTGGTTCTCTCATCATTCCACTATCATAATATTGCCTTGTGCCATCATCCTTTGTTTCAAATTCTCCTACCATATATTTCCTCAATTTGTTTTAAATTCTTAAAGTAATATAAACAAAAAAGGGCTTTTTGTCAAGCCCTTTTATTTAAATTTTTGTTAAATCCTTCATTCGTAGATAAAATTTTTCACCAGATTTTTTATTCCATACATAAACGAATTCATTGTATATGCTAGCAACTTCAAACTTTTGACCTTTATATAACTCATATAATTCACTATTTTCAGATACTTTAACAGGGTCACCAACAGTATAATCTGTATCATGAAGCTTTTTAATTAATTGCAGAGTGCTTTCTTCCACAAAAATCATGTTTTGTTCATTTTGTATATAATACATATTTTTATCATCATTTACAGTTCGTTTTGTTATTATAAACCCCGGTCTAAAGGTTTTGTAATAAACTGTATCTCCAACATCAAATTTGAAACTTTGTTTCTTCTTATCATCTCTCATGGATTTTGTATATTTATTATAACACTCATCACAAACATCATATATTTTAAATTTTAATTTACCATCAGAATCTTTAACACTTCTATCTTTAACATTTTTTCTTATTAAATTACATTTCGAACATTTATTCATAACAGCATTAGTAACTTCAGCAAATTCTAAATCCGATTCAACCCTATTAGACACAAATTGAAAATCCGTGTCTAAAGATTTTACTTTATATATAGGTTTTTTATATTTAGGGTCATACTGTCTCTCTACAACTTCACACTTTACAGATTTATCTTTAAAATCATCAATTACAACTATATCACCAATTTTAAATTTATATTTTACAGACGGTCTTTCTAAATCATCTTCAGGAACAGAATCAATTTCTTTAGTATTAATATTTTTTAATATGTAAATATTTATTCCTGTACCTGTCTGAACATATCTACTAACTATAGAATGCCTTTCATCATTGTGCATAACTTCATCATACAATTCATACTTGAATGATTCTTTATTTTTAGCGTTTAAAATTATAGCATCTTCGAAATAATGAACAATTTCTCCATCATCAATATTAGTTAACTTATATAATTTATTAGCATCTTTACCTTTTCTATCAGTAACTTTAAAAATTTTATTTTTCATTTTAGGATTACTTAAATAATCTCTAATTTTTACAGTATCCCCAATATCAAATTCATATTCACTATCATCATTATCAGATTTTTTTACTGTTCTATTATTTACTTTAGGAGGAATATTTTTAGATTGCTCAAGTTTTTCTTTTTCAAATTCTTTAGATAAATTTGTTAAATCATTTAATATACTATCAAAATTTATATCATCAGAAGAAGATTTTTCGTTTATATTCATTTAATGTATCCAAGAATTTTATTAAATGTTAATTTGTATCCGCCTTTATAATAAACAGAACTACTAAATTTATCAAACACATCGAAGCTTTTACCAGCACTTATGTAAAAATTTTTATAATTTACTCCAACATCAGTATTGATAAAAGATTTATTATTGTATAAATATTCTCCGCTAACATAGAATCGGTCCATCCAAGTTTCTTGCGGAAGAGCATTATCAATAATTAATCTGTATAGTTCATCACTCATTGCTGTTGCAAATGTCTCAATAGTATCATTTGCTTCAACCATAGCTAAAATCGTTGAGTCCGCTTTATCGTAAACTAATCCTATTTTTAATTTAGGCATTTTAACTAATATTCTATTCCAATGAATATAACCAGTTTTTTCATTAAATCTCGCAAAGGCATAACCATCCAATTTCAAACCCATTTCATCTGAGTCATAGACAATAGGAATAGTAATTGTACTATCAGTAACAACTATTGGTCCGTCGACAATCAATCTTAAACTGTCAATTACCTTATCTTTTATTTTAATATCTGCTTCTAATAACCCTATTTTCTTTTTTGCACCATTATAATCTTTCTGAGTTCTCTTGAGCATTTCATCTAAACTTTTATTCAATACATCTTTTTCTCGAATGAAAGTATGAAGCACACCAATACTATCAGGAATAAAGGCAATAGAATCCCGTAATGCTAATTCATTTTGCTTTAATGTAGAAATAGTTAAAGAACTACTATGAAGTTCTTTCTTTAAATTGTGAATCACCGCGTATTGGTATGAAAAAATACCTAAAATTAACGCGGTGATAACAATGTATATTTTTATTTTAAGAGACATTACACCTCTGTTAAAGTACTCACCATAGCAAATTTATCGCCGTTTCTAACACTATCTAAAATAATCTCAAACTCGTGTTCTGCTTCATCAGAATCTTGAAAAGTTAATGTGCTAACATCAGCAAATTGAAACACATCAAAACCACTTTCTGTAAAGTTATTATCAGTTATTGTTATCACATTATCACAGATTGAAAATTGTCTCATATCAGTGATTTTAATAGCAGTAACAACTCTTTTTGTCACTTTTCTTGCGGTGTATGTGTGTTTAATAAGGCTTTTAACTGGTTTCATTTTATTCTCCCTTTGTTAGTTTTTAATTTACACTAACAATATAAGGATTTATTTTTGAGAAGTCAAGTAAAATCTTTAATGAATTGTTAAAATATCTGCATTACCATCATAATTCTTTGGTAATTTTGTTTTTAACAAAGCAGAAACATTATTATCCAGATTAACAAATTTTATTTTTATACTTTTATCTCGTTCGTTAACACCAATAACTGCATTTACTCTAGTTATCGCTTCATCTAGTTTTTTTTTACTATCAGTAGATTCACTGACGAAGGCATCATTGTTACCAGATTGTGATTGAACTGGTTCACCAGTATCGGCTTCGCCACTACCAATTTTGCCTAAAATACGTTCCATACTTGAAATATAGCTTCTTGCTACTTCAGTAGTCATGTAATAGGTTTTTCCGCCGCCAACATTAATACCCAATACTCTAGAACCTTTTAAATTTTCAATTATAAATGGTTCAGAAAATTCTATCTTAGCATCAAGATAAGATTCCATTAATTTTCTTTGTTCTTCTGTTAATGGTTTCTGAGTTTTTTTAGGTTTACCTGCTTCATAAAGCTGTTTTAATTCTTCTTTTTGTTTGTCTGTAAGCATGATTGCTCCTTTAAGTTATTATTTTTATTATTATTTATAAATTCTTATTTAAAATAACATATTATAATCATCAACTCCACGAATATGAGTAGAATCATAATATCTATTTTTATATTTTAGAAAGAAATGAGAATGTGCATATGATTCACAAACATTTCCGCCAATTCGTTCCCATAGTTCCCACGCGAGCATATCACAATTACCATGTCTCGCAGACTCGGGAGTTAATTCAAGATAATCCAAAACAGATAAGATATATTCCGAAATATTTTCTACATATTTTTCTTTCTTGTAATCATAGATACTAATATTATCATCTTCGATATAAACATTATCAAGATATTCATTTATCATATTTATGTTCATGATTTAATATTCTCTATATAAGTTAACATACTTGATTTTAAACTAGCTCCACCATCTGTAGGAGTTACTATACCAGCAGTAATTATTTGTTTTATAATTTCTAAATTTGTTTCTATAACAGAAGAAATACCCGGTCTTAAACCATTTTTTAAATCATCTTCTGTGAATGTTTCGGTTGCAACCCATCCTTTATTCAATTTCATATCATTAACGATGTTTTGAACAGTATTTTCTATTATTGTATTAATTATACTCATTATGAATTTTCTCCTCGTATCGAATGTAAGGTGCAATGTGGCTGACCTGTATAGGGACATATCTGTATAGTATTTGGTTTCCATAAAGCACCATCAGAGGTTTTAATTGTTAAAGAACCACCTTCTATATTAATCACCATATCACCATTTACTATAACTAAAGAATTACCATTAGTTTTTTGTATTCTCTGTATATCACCATTGGTTAACTTAGCATCATAACTTCCATTAGGCATTATCTCATATACCCGGAAATTACCTTCACTATTATCTATAACATGAATGACACCATCTTTCTTAACATACTCATGAACAATCACTTTACTATAGGATGTATTATCTAATTTATGATTTGATGGTTCAAGTTCTGATTTCTCTTTATTCAAGTAAGAATTAACTTTTGTCAATGATTCTTTATTTAAACTGTTTTGAACTATCGTTGATATGTTACTACTCTTCTCTGTCATTTTTGCCTTTTAAATCTATTTAAATATATATTAACTAACTCTCTTGAACCGTTTGACAACGGTAATATAATGTGTTTTTTGGGTTTTGTCAAGTATTATTTTCATTATTTTTTAGTTAGCTATAAAATTTTAGGGTATGTATTCTGTAATATAACCTTTTTTTACGATATTAGCAAGTCTTTTCGCATTAAGTGGTTCAGTTTCATTAGAAACATCTAATTTGAAGTGGTATAGACCAACCTTAAAGGATTTAAATTTATAAGCCATAAACCACATATCATATGCTTCTACATAGATGTTATATTTCTTACCAAAAGACATTTCATCTAATCCGTTAATATCTTTACCAAAGTTTTGAATACCGAACTCTGATGGAAATTTTTTACCTTTATAATATCCGCCATATTCTGTGAAATCTTGGGTGAATGTTTTATCAACGACATCACCAGATAATTTTTCATTGAGTATTGTAGAATATGCTTCAAACAGTTCATAGTTTTTATATTTGTATAATGAACTTTCATCAATCATATCATCATATAAACTATTTGTATAATCTTCCATTAATCTTTTGCTAACCATAATTATTTCCCTTTTTCCTTTTTGTTTTCATATTCTTCATAACAATCATTACATAATAGGTTACCTTCTTCATCTTCATTTTCAAAATCTTTTTCATAAACAGTTTCACACGATTCACATTCAAAATATTTTAATTCCCAGCAATCTTGGCACATTCCGTCTAATGATGACATATCTTCTTTAGGACAAGGCTGTTCACAATCAGAACAGGTAAAATATTTTTCATCAAAACAATCAGAACAGATAGTAGTACCGTTAGGGTCTTCTTTTGCATCTTGGTCATCATATGCTACATCATTTTCACATTCTTCACAAAAATAATGTTCTTCATTAAAACAATCAGTACAATATGATTCACCATGATAATCACTATACATACCATCATCTCTGTTAACTGTTGAACCACATTTATAACACGATATAAAATATTCAGAGAAACAAGAATCACAATATGAACATCCAACACTGTCAACATAAGTAGTTTCATCATTGTCATAATATTCATCACACCCTTCACAATATGAATAAGCATCATAAAAACAGTCGTCACACCATAATTCATCATCTTGATAATGAGAATCGTCATCGGATACAACTTCCCCGCAATTATTACAAACATTTTGGTCAACACCAAATTCTGATAACATATCTGATTCATCAACAAAATAAGTACCTGTTTGTATTTGAAATGCACCAAATACCGAATAATCGTTTAATGCATTACCACTTCTTCTATTAGAAACTGTAAAACTATTTTCTTTTTCCATATCAGAACCATATCTGAAAGTATCCATATATGGCATAACTCTAACTTCTTTACTGCTTTTCTTAAAGTTGTATGAAACATCTTCATTTTGTATTACATCATCATAAATATCAAAACCTTGTTCACCAGCCCATTTTCTAAGTAACTGAGAAATTTCTTGGTCATTTTTAGAATATATTCTGTCGAGATATGCTTTACCATCAATCCCTTCAACATTATACCATAACATTGCTCTTGCTAATGGTGCATTATCAGATTTTCTTATAACAATTACTATTTTAATATCTTCCTGAGCATCCAAACCACTTAATATACAATCGGTTAGACCGCTTTCTTTTCTACCTTTCCATGTAACACAGGATTCTATACCATAATCATGTAATTCTTTATACCAATGAGTTAAATCATCAGAAACTATTATTTTATAAGGAGATTCATCTTTAGTTGACAATGCTTTTAAATCGTTAATCATGTTAGTAACTGTTTTATCAGAACCATCAACCACTATACCCGGGAATAAATCTTGTAATATTCTTCCAATTTTGGTAAGTTCTGTTTGTTTAATATTACCTTTATTGTCAGCCTTTCCTACTAAGAAAGTTCCTTCTTTATCTGTCAGGTCAATACTTTTTATCTTACTTTCTTCCGGAATTTTATATCCATAATCAAGAAGTATATCTTCAAATTTCTTAGCAATATTCACTGCTTCATTCAAAGAAAATCCATAATTTAGGAATTTTTTGGCTATAGAATCTTTACGAACATTTTCAAATAGTTTTTTCATTTTATATTAATCCATTTATAGATTTAAAGTATTCGTCTAAAACTTCTACATTTTCTTTTAACGGGTCATTATTTATTTCTTTTTCATTTTTACAATTTGGGCAAACACCATCAAGTAATTTAACAAATGTGATGTTGAAATAGTCAAAACAGCTTGTACATTTTTGTATATAATTTTTTTGTCCTATACAGTCTATACATATATCTTCAAAGTCTTTTTTGTCAGAGTCTTTGTATACATTTTGAACATCTTCAGATAAATAATCTCTTTCGCAAGCTTCACATTCTTTACATCTATCTCTAAAGCAATCTGTACAAACATACATAGATTCATCATAAAAATCTTCATCTAATAAATGATATTCGTCATGGTCTGTATTTATTTCCGAATCACAGAACCAGCAATCGTAATAAGAATCATTATTGTAACTGTCATAATCATCATCGGAATGATAATCTGAATAATTTCCAGTAAGGTATGTTCCATCTGCATTTTGTATTTGCCAATCTTTATCAACAACTTTGTAATTATATATTTTTAATTCACCTTTAACTTCTCTGCCATAATAGAAAGTGTCCATAAAAGGCATTACCTTAACTTCAGAAGCGGGTTTATGAAAATTATATTTTAATAATCTTTTTTCGCCGCTTATTGTACTCGGACCATATCTCGTAGCATCTCTGTAATAATATCCCATACTTTCAGCCCATTGAATGTATTTTGAATGAATAGAATCGCTATAAGGATATGTTCTGTCTAGTAATGGAGCATCCAATCCTTCTATATTCATCCATAATAAAGCTCTTCCACAAGGGTCACCAAATTTATCCTTCATTATAGCTATTTTAATATCGTCCTGAGCATCCATACCTTTTAACAATACAGAAGGTCTACAACTATCAGTAACACAAGAATCTATTCCGTATTCTTTATCTAATGTAACATACCAATGAGTTATATCATCAGAAACTTCTACTTCAAAATCTAATTTAGTTTTAGTTGACAATAGTTTAATTTCATTAATCATTGCTTGCACTTGTTGATTTCCAACTAAATCTATATCAGGGAATATTTTCTTTAACAAAGCACCAATTCTTGTTGTTGAAGTTGTTTTGTTTCTTCCCTGTTTATCAATTTCATCGTAATCTAATGTCCCGGGTTTATCAGTTATAGTTATTTTTTTAACTGGAGAATCTTCAGGAATATCGTAACCATACTTTGTTAATATTCTTGTAATTTGTGACGGTATATCAATAGATTCTTTAAGCATCAGATAACTATATTTTTCCGGTAATATTTTATAGAGTAAACTTTCATTTACTCTCATAGTTTTTAATGTTCCTGTTGAATCATAATATTGTTCACCGTCAAATTTATATAATGGAGTATCCATATCAGATAATAATCTGTACTGCATTATAATTTTTTTCCATCTGTCGTTAGATGAATTTGCATTACTTTTTATATAATTTTTAGCTACTACATTAAAACAATCAACACACCATTCATCAACATATGTTTGGCCATCAGAAGAATTAATATGTCCGACGAATTTATCAAATTTTACTAATTTTTTACAATCTGAACAACGATGTAATTCATACTTAATGATACATTTTTTACAATATTTTTTACCTTCAAATTCTTCTATATTTTTATTCATATATCTTATATCACATTCTGTACAAGTACTCGACTTATCATAACAAGTAGGACAAACAGCTATTTGAGTTTTTTTGTCCATTGTGTGTATTCGTTTAAATTTTGTAGTTTTTTTGTCAAACCATTTTTCACATTCACCGCACATTTTGAATTTTTCCATAAAACAAGTTTCACAATAATCAACATCTTCATAATGTCTTAAACTGTTTTGATGGAATGTTTCTTTACATACAGAGCATGGTCTATATACAATATCATAACATTTTTTATGAAATCTTAATGAACCATTTGGTGAAAATTTTGTATCTTCCTCAGTTAAAATTCTATTACCACAATATTCACAACTATATAATTTAACTAATGGTTCTCCATCTTGTGAATGTAAATATATAGCATTATTACCACCCGGATTATAATTATATAAAACAATTTCTCCTGTTTGGTTTGCTTTAGCCCAAAAGAAACTGTCCATCCAAGGCATTATACCAGCTTCTTTAGCAGTCATTTTCATATTGAATGTTAAATTTCTATTTTTATCACTTATTATACCATCATGGCTCATTCCGTCCATGTGTAAATATCCTTGTTCATCAGCCCATTTTAAAAATAATTCGTGGATTGCGTTATTACCACTTGGATATGTTCGGTCCAAAAAGGTTTTTACTTCACCATCAGTTTCATCTGTAACACCAACCCATAGTAATGCTCTACCAATAAGCTCTTGATATCCGGGTTTAGTATCTCTAATAACAACTATTTTTATATTAGGGCATTTATCCATAGCTTTTAATAAATCATTTGTTAAACCGCTTTTAATCTTAAAACCACCTTCACCAACAACACAACTACCGATTTTAGATTCTTGATAAAGTTTAATATACCATTTTGATACTATATCATCAACAATAAATTCATATCGTTCTTGTTTTTTATCAGATATTAATTTTAATTTTCCTATAAGTTCCTGAACTCTCTGGTCACCAACTAAATCTATTCCCGGGAATAATTCACCTAATAATGCACCAATTTTCTTTATATCAGCAGAAACTAATCTACCATTTTTATCTCTGACAACTTTTAAATATCCCGGGTCATTAGTAGATTTTATAGCCACTATATCACCGGCTTTATCAGGTATATCATAACCATACTGCTTTAATAGGTCTTCTATAGTTTTACTCATTTCTATAGCTTCATTAAGCTGTAAGTCATAATCATTTACTAATGATTCTACTAAAGTGTTTAAATTTTTTGATTCGAATAAGTTAATTTTCATATTTTCCTTCTTTTAAAAAGTTTGTATAATAATCTTGTATATGTTTTTCTATTATAATTCCCGGGTATTCTGTATCTATTTGTTTTTTTAATTCCGGTTTTAAATCATCATATTTTGGATAAAACACTCTCATTTTTCTAAGTTGTTCTATTTCATTTTCAATCTCTGGAGAATATTTAGATTCTTGGTCTTCCCAACAATCTTCACAATAATGTGTTGCTATATCTTTCTTTCTCCATCTTAAATCCTTAGTGTTTTTGTATTGACCACACTTAGAACATTTTGGTAAAGTTTTTATACAAAATTGACACACATTTTTACCATTAATAGTAGCGCCAAAACCACTATGTTCCCCACATATATGACATTTTGGATAAACAGAATCTCTACAAGATGTACAAACAGTAACATGTTTTTTTGCTCCCCACATATCTTTTCCTATAACATCATGTATATTTGTATTACCATTTATATTTATAATTCCACATCTTCTACAGTATCCAAATTCTGCTTTGGCACAACCAACACAATATAATTTACCCTTTAATTTATTTATATGTCCTCTATGAAAATCAGTTTCGCCTTTTACATATCTACCCATAATATCACAAACTTCACATTGTTCAAAATCTTTTATACATTCAGCACATAAATAATTACCGTTATTATAATCATATTTGACACCATCTTTCTTTATAGTAGTACCGCAAGCATAACAATAATAAACAATTTCTATATCAGTTCCTCTTTGATTTTCTAGGTCGTAAAATTTGTATCGTTTTCTAAAGTCTTCGTCATGATAAAAATCGGGTAAATAATCATACAACACTACATGTTCAGTTTCTAAATCGACTATTGCGTGATGAAATGAATCCATATATGGAAATATTTTTACATCTTCTGCCACTTGTTTCATATCAAATGATAATTTTCTTTTAGAACCATTTACATAGCCATCGTGACTCATACTATCCATATGGAAATATCCTTGTTCATCTGCCCACTGTATGAATAATCCATGAATTTTATC
>Ga0066599_100000086_pt1 | contig 12382 bp, 11 predicted proteins | sample InisedmetaG_FD_60065 | JGI IMG/M metagenome (GOLD analysis project Ga0066599, IMG submission 60065) | Freshwater pond sediment microbial communities from the University of Edinburgh, under environmental carbon perturbations - Initial sediment | ecosystem: Environmental > Aquatic > Freshwater >...
ATTTCATTCCTTTCTGCCCGTGCTGTTATACAAGGGGAAATGACTCTCGGAATGATGATGGCCGTGCAATATATAATCGGCCAGCTAAATGCACCGATTCAGCAGTTTATAGGATTTACCCAGGCCGCTCAGGATGCGAGAATAAGTCTCGAAAGGCTTGGTGAAATTCACAATAAAGAAGATGAAGAGAAGTCTGACGATGATAAGATAAGGGATATTCCGGCTGATAAGGATATCGAGATCAGAAACCTTCTGTTCCAATATGAGGGACCACATTCAGAAAAGGTTCTGAACACCGTTTCACTGACCATTCCTGCCAAAAAGGTAACCGCAATTGTGGGAATAAGCGGCAGCGGCAAGACAACCCTTATTAAACTTTTGCTTGGTTTTTATGATCCTGTTAAGGGGGATATAATATTAGGTGGTACTTCTTTAAAACGTTACAGCCAGTCAGAGTGGAGAAAACGATGCGGTGTAGTTATGCAGGAGGGCTTTATCTTTTCCGATACTATTGCAGGTAATATCGGACTCATAGATGAGATCCCTGACAGAGAAAAAATCGACAGGGCAACTGAAACCGCAAATATAAGGGAGTTCATCGGGAGCCTTCCTCTTGGTTACAATACAAAGATTGGCAACGATGGTCATGGATTAAGTACCGGACAAAAGCAGCGGCTGCTGATTGCCCGGGCAGTATATAAAGATCCTGATTTTATCTTCTTCGATGAAGCGACAAATGCCCTCGATTCAAAAAATGAAAAGACAATTATGGAAAATCTGGGCAACTTCTTTAAAGGTAAAACCGTAGTTGTTGTTGCTCATCGATTAAGCACAGTCAAAAATGCCGACCAGATCGTTGTTCTTGAAAGAGGCGAGATAGTTGAGGTTGGAACACATAAAGAGCTTGTGGAAAAGAAAGGAGCATATTTTAATTTGGTTAAAGATCAATTAGAATTGGGGAATTAGCACAGAGCACAGGGCTCAGAGTAAAATACCCTCCCGTGAGGGGTTTGGGGTGGGTGTTCAGTTTGGAGCACTAAGTTTCGTTACACCCTGCGCCCTGAGCCCTGAGCTCTGCGCCCTGCGCCCTTCGCCAATAATTAGAATATATGCCGGAAATCGACAAACATGAAATAAGGAGTCCTGAAATGCAGGAGGTAATGTCCGAAATTCCGGGAAGATTCCTGAAATGGGGATTGTTCCTATTTTTTGCCATTATACTTGCGATCCTTGCAGTAAGCTGGTTCATCAGCTATCCTGATATTGTTACTGCACCTGTAACACTTACAACCTATAATTCACCTGCATCTCTGATAGCAAGGTCAGGAGGAACAATAACTGGTCTATTTGTAAAAAACGAGGATAAAGTTGCAGTCAATCAGCCTCTTGCACTTATCGGTAATCAGGCAAAATGGGAAGATGTTAACCGGATTATATCATTTCTTGATTCAATTGAAAATCCGGCCAATTGGCAGGTAGTTGTTAATTATTTAACACCACCGGAAGACTTAACCCTTGGAGAGATTCAGAGCAGCTACCTGAGATTTTCTACCCTGTTTGAACAATTTTGTGATTACCTCCGACAGGCATATATTCCTTCAAAGATGTATCTTCTCGAACAGCAGGTCTCCCGCCAGGAGGAGTATATAGAAGAGTTAAATAATCAGCTTAAGCTGTCTGAAGAAGATCTCAGACTGACAGCTAACAGTTACCGCCGTGATTCAGTATTATTTGCTAAAGACAGTTATTCAATCTCGGTGAATCAGCTTGAAAAGTCGAAGCAGGTCTTGCTTCAGAAACAGGTTTCCTTCAGTTCCCTTAAATCGTCAATAAAGAATAATGAGTCTTCAAAGCTTAAAATAAAGGAATCACGGCTTGACCTCAGGGTCCAATACGAAAAGGAGGTGAGCCAATACAATACCGATCTGTCTGAAGCTCTCCAAATGATGGAGGTTGCCGTTGGTCAGTGGAAGGAGAAATACCTTATTTTAAGTCCTGTAAACGGGAAGATCACCTTTACGGGTTTCTGGAATGTGAACCAGGTGATCAAAGCAGGTGAGCTTTTTGCCACAGTAATACCGGAAGATCCGAGCAGGATAATTGTAAGAGCGATTGTTCCTCCGGCAGGACTGGGCCGGGTAAGGGCAGGACAGGAAGTCAATATAAAACTCACAGGATTTCCGTATATGGAGTACGGAGTTCTTAAAGGCAAGATCAGATCAATATCACTGGTACCCTCAGTTGAAGGATATATTGCTGAGATAGATCCTGTTAACGGTATGCATTCCTCTTATGGAATTAGTATCGGTTTCATAAGTGAAATGACAGGGACAGCTGATATAATTACCGACAACAGAAGACTTATTTACAGGTTTATCAAACCATTAAAATCATTGCTAAATAAGTAGATCGGTATCTGGTTTGATTGATCTTAAACGTAGGATTTTGGTGATGGATCAAACGTGATTTGCTGGAGAATGTTGAAGAAATATTTAATAGAATGAAAATAGCACACAGGAATAATAATTTGTATGAGATATTAGTAGCATTTACAAGTACTATGATCAAATAGAAGCTTTTGAAAATGATGAAATTAAAGGACATTGAATGTATTAATAATTACCTGCAAAGGATCGTAAATGTGCTATTAATAAATGCAAGCTTTACGAACAATATAGGACTTCTCAGAGGGAAAGCCGGTATTTCAATTTTCTTTTACCATTATTCTGAATATACAGGAAATAATATATATGAAGAATATGCCGGAGAACTCATTGATGAAATATATGAAGAAATCCATAAAGGCTCGCCGGTTGATTATGTTGACGGTCTGGCAGGTTTAGGTCCTGCTATTGGATATCTGGTTAAGCATGGTTTTATCGAGGCTGATATCAATGAGGTATTGGAAGATATTGATAAACAACTTCAACACCAGGTAATTCATCAATCTCCCCATAACCTTGATATTTACTATGGAGTTACCGGCTATGGTAATTATTTTGTTTCACGGTTATATAATCACCTTAACTTACCAGAGACGGAAACAATAGTTTCAAACAGGGAATGTCTGCTTAAAGTGATAGATATGCTAAGTTCACCGTATAATTCTTTTATCGATATCCAAAGCATAATTCATTTATTATCGAATGTGTTTCCATTAGGGATAGCTCAGCCAAAAGTCAAAGCATATCTGGATTATGCCGTTGATAAGCTTGAAACGATGGTTTACGAGGATACTCATTTTGGAATATATCCTGGAACTTTTAATCCATTATGTGTGGCGGTCAATTTAATTCAGGCTTCAGAAAGATCAGGCAAGAAGTATTATCTTGAAAAGGCATTATATTTTCTTGAACAGTACGAATCCGGTTTCAGGCAATATCTCAGAAATGATTTGCAGAGTCTTTCATCAGGTTCATTAAAATGGAGCTTATTATATAAATACCTGGGTGTTAAACTCAAGGATAATAAATATGTACAACTTTCTAACGAATGGTTAAATATCGCATTTGTCGAAGACAGAGATTCCCTGGCTGGATTTCAGGTAGGGAAACCTGACAACATTCCTGCCATGGGAATAGTTAATGGTTATGCAGGAATTGGTTTGGCACTACTTACATTGATTGAAGAATGCTCAATGGCTTGGTTTGATATTATACCTGTGTTTCTGGAAAGCGACCAGGAATTTTCAGCCATCGATACTTTGAATAAGAGAAATTCGACAAATCTATTATTATAATCAACTAATATTCTTTCAATGTCACATAATTGTCCTGTTCAATCCCTTTGGATCGGTTCAGAGCTTTCAAAAATGGAAGAGATGTGCATACAGTCATATCTTACACATGGACATGAGTTTCATTTGTATGTTTACGATATGATCAAAAATGTGCCTGATGGAACTATCATAAAAGATGCAAACTATATTATTCCACAAAATGAAATATTTAAAGATGAATTTGGAGGTTATGTAAATCTTTCCAACAGGTTCAGATATACTATGTTACTTAAAAATGGTGGCTGGTGGGTTGATATGGATACCGTATGTCTTAAACCATTTGATTTTGATGATGATTTTGTATTTTCTTCTGAAACTTCTGATCCATATATAAGGACTTTGGTAAACACTACCTTTATAAAGAGTCTGCCTGGTGCAAAGTTTCTCATAGATTGTCTTGATTTTTTAAAAATTCGTGGTATTGAAAATATACATTGGGGAGAATTGGGAGTGAACCTGATCTCACGTATGATTTTTCGCAACGGATTGGGTGAATTTGTGAAACAGCCTGAAATATTTTGTCCGCTGTCAGGTTATCGTTTAGATCTCTTAATTAATGATTCAGATTATCATTTACCTGATAATTCGTATGCATTACATTGGTGGAATGAGTTGTGGAAAAGAAAAGGTTTAAATAAAAACTCAGAATATAGCTCAAATTCGATTTATGAGGTCTTGAAAAGGAAATATTTAAAGCATTAATATCCTCATTTCAAGAAATTAAAGGATGTTCTCCTTTAGGTTCAGAAATCTATATCAACAAAGAAAAGTGATTGTCCTGCAATTATTGCTTTCTAAATTTTAAATATTTAATTGGTATTGCTTAGAAATATGAAAAAGAAAATCAGGATTTTCGATTATTGCTGGCACATACCCCACCAATGGGATATGATCAATGCATTAAAAAATGATTGCGAGTTCTTTTATTGTCTCAATGTAAAACGACATTGGGATACTTCTCAGCGTCCCCTGCCAATGAATATCAGTTTTGTTACTCATTATCAACCTGGTTTGTATGATGTGGCTATTTTACATCTCGATCAGGAAATAATCAAAATCAACCATCAGAAACGATTAATTTACGATCATTTTAACTCAACTATTTCAGATATACCAAAAATTGTCATTAATCATGGCTCTCCGGTTTTTCCGGAATGGTTTTTCGCCTCAGGTTATAAGCTTTCGGAATCGGAGATGCAGATAAAGTGCGTCGAAATAATCCGCCAGTTGATAGGCAAAAATGTTATGGTAGTAAATTCGTTTACTTCGGCCACGCAAAAAGAATGGGGTTTTGGAATACCGATTGTTCACGGCATTAACTCTTCCGATTGGTATGATTTACCAAAAGAACCTCGTGTTTTTACCGCCCTATCACCTTTGGGATTCGATACTTATTATAATCGAAGGTGTATGGGTCTTGTGGCTGATGAGTTATACAACAAATATGGGTATATACTTCAATATGCAAGACTAAATGCAGATGTTGGTAATTCTTTTGAAGAATACAAAATCTTTCTTGGTAAATCATTGTTATATCTTGATACCTCATTTCGTACACCGATGAACCGTGGTCGTACAGAGGCATTCCTTTCCGGATGCTGTGTGATTCAGGTCAAGGGGGCTCACGACCTGGAATGCTGGGCAAAACCCGGAGAAAATATAGTAATTGTACCTGATGATCCGGAAAAGATATCAAATACAATTGTCAATTTTTTGGAAAATAATTACGAAAGAGCGATAGCTATTGGCAAATGTGGAAAGGAAATGGCTATCAATGAGTTCAATCCCGAACGTTACCGGGCCGATTGGTTAAAGCTATTGGAAAATACAATAAGTAAACCGACTATTAGAGAATAAATAATATGTAATTATATCTTTTAAATAATCTTTTAAAACCAGTTATTCGGTTTTATCATACGCAATTATGAGCAACATTGGAAATACAGGCATCATCCCTTTTAGTTATTTTGTTAATGAAAGAACACTAGTCGGCTCTACCTTCTTAAGGGTTGAAAATCTTATTGAGGTCGATTCCGGTTTTGAAAAATGGATACATGGCAAGAAATATGACAATCTCATTTTCCAAAAAGCTTATTGGAAAGAAATGATGAAATTATTCGATGGACCAAAAATATTAGATATTTGCGATCCTGATTGGATTCGCGAAGATGTTGATATTATGGAAATAGGTAATATAGTTCATGCTATAACCTGTTCAAGCGAAGGATTAACTAATCTGATAAAGAAATATTTCCCCGGCAAAATGATTATCTATGTTCCCGATCGGTTAAATTTTGATATATTCCCTCCTGGGCGCAAGGAGCATGAAGGGGATGCCAAAAATGTAGTTTGGTTCGGATTTATCCATAATGCTCATGAAACATTGGATCAATTATTACCTGCGATAAAAGAACTCAAACTTAACCTACGTATAATTTCAGACAGACCATATACAAAAAAAGATGGCGTTTTAGAGTTAAATCACGAATTTGTTCATTATGACCAGCTTACAGCATACAATTTAATAAAAGAAGCTGACATCGTGTTAAATCCAAAATCCGAAAGGGGATTTTATAAATATAAATCGAATAACAAAACTATAATCGGTTGGAAATTAGGCTTGCCGGTAGCTATTACCAATGATGATCTATTTCGTTTTATGGATCATAATGAGAGAAACAATGAGGTTTTTGAAAAAAAGAAATTGGTTGAACAAGAGTATCACATTAGCAAATCTGCAGCAGAGTACAGGGAAATCATAGCAAACATCCGGGAACAATATTTTAGTACTTAATGGGTGAACACATTCTTCAATCAATCTAATGCTGATATATCAAAGAATAAACGTTCTAAACTTTATAATACTCCCTATACCATTCAACAAAATTATTCAATCCTTCTTCAAGGGTAGTTGTCGGATTAAAACCTGTTAGTTCTGTCAATTCATGGATATCTGCGTATGTGGTTTCGACATCTCCGGGTTGAATGGCTTTAAATATTCTCCTGGCTTTCATCCCTATAATTCGTTCAAGTGTATAAATAAAATCAAGAAGATTTATGGGACTATGATTGCCTATATTAAATATTCGAAAAGGAACAGTGAAACTTGAAAAGTCATTGGATTCGGAGTCATTATTGATAATTGAATTTTTGGAAGGAGGCTTCTCCAATAAACCGACAATTCCATTAATTATGTCGTCAATATATGTAAAGTCGCGCTTTAAATTTCCATTATTGTAAATTTCTATTGGTTCCCCATTTATGATTTTTCTTGTAAAATCGAAGTAAGCCATATCAGGTCGACCCCAGGGACCATAGACAGAAAAGAATCGTAATCCGGTGCAGGGGATTCCATAAAGGTGAGCATAAACATGTGCCATTAATTCATTTGCTTTCTTTGAAACAGCATAAAAGCTGATGGGATGATCGGTGTTAAAATTCGTCGAAAATGGCAATTCGTTATTCAACCCATAGACTGAACTTGAGGAAGCAAAGATAAGGTGTGAGGGAGGACACAAACGACATGCTTCAAGGAGGTTCAGAAATCCCTGGATATTACTATCCATGTATGCCTGTGGATTCTGAACAGAGTAGCGAACTCCGGCCTGAGCGGCAAGATGGATTACATGGGTGAAATTCTCTTTTTCGAAAAGAGTATTAAGAGCCTTTTTATCAAGGATATCTTGTAATATAAATTTAAATATATTGCCTATTGAAGGAATATTGTCTTTTGGCTTAATGCCTAGTTGTAATAACCGGTTTTGTTTTAATCTGACGTCATAGTAACTGTTAAGATTATCAATTCCTGTTACAGCAAAGCCATTTTTTAACAACCAGGAACATAAATGAAATCCTATGAATCCGGCACTCCCTGTGACAAGAATTTTGTATTGTTCCATATATATATATATATATATATAGTTTTAAATATTTCTATTTATTTATACCATCATCTTAATATGGATTTATAAATAATCTCTTTCAATAACCAATATAGTAAAATTATTTTATTCATCAGAGATTTTCACCTCTTTTCCAGTTAGCTGAAACATTTATACTGATTTCATTCATGCCGGGATTCTACACTAAAGAAAATGTAAACCTTGAAAAACTGGTACACTATTCTTTCAGCCCTGATGTGATGTGTAATATCCGTTAAATCCAGATAATCAACTTTATACGATGATTTATTATTAATTGAAAAGTTGATAAATCTAACAAAATATTTATATCATTCAAGTTGGGAAGTAAGATTAAACTTATTTCTGCCTTTTTATTATTTAACAATTCAAATTTTCTAAACTATGACAAATGGTGGACAAAAGCCAATAGTGCCAAAATGGTTATCTGGTGAGGCATCGATTAATTTACTCGATATTTCGTCTGAAACAAACTCAAGGGAATTCCAGAATATGGTGAAACTTCCTGGACTAATGTCAAAGTTAAATCTGGCAATATACAAATATAAAAAAGCTGAAACATTTGATATAGCCTTTAGAAAATGTTTACTTACAGAGTATTATGGAGTCTCCGATAAAGTAATTGAATCATTAATTGTCATAAACTATAAAGAACGGAATGAATTGTGCCGGGAAGCTGGAATTAATCCATATATATTCAGGACACTGCTTGATTACAATAGATATACGGAATCCTTCAAAATATATAATTATTTATTTTCGAAAAAAATTAATTTTTCAGGTTTTAAAGTCCTTGATTTTGGATGTCTGGTATCAGATTATGGATTCTTCTTTGGCATGCTTGGTTCAGTTATCACATTCTGTGACTTTCAAGAGTATATTGATTTTGCAGATTTCAGATTAGGAAAAGCAAATATTAATCGAATTAAAGTCTTGGCACCCGGTGATTTAGACAGTCTTATAAAAGGACAAGATCTAATAATATTTGGTGAAGTGCTTGAACATTTGCAGAATCCTATTAGTGTACTAAAGTGCTGTACTGCTAATATAATCAAATATGTTTTTACTTCATGTTATCCTTTTGGAAATGAATCCTATTTTAATCTATCCGGGCATACCAAATCAGCAAAAGAACAATCTCAAAAATGCATTAAGCTGATGAGAAACAATTACGAGGAAACAGATATGGGCAATTTAGCAAGGCTTTGGGTGGCAAAATAGATTCTCATAAGGCGTTAGTGAAGGATAAAATTATGATACTTTCGATCAGAACTTGATTATTGAAAATGTTAAAATATGGAAACACAATCACAAGGGAAACGGGATTCTTCTAAATATCGCACACTTATAATGAAAAATCCGGCTGGGATAGGAGATAGAATAATAAGTACTCAATATCTGATGGAATTAGCAAGATCCACTGACAGGATGTTTGAAATTTACTGGCCAATTAATTATCGATGTGGCTGTAAATTAGATGTACTTTTTGATGTCTCATTTAAGATTTCTTATGAAGATCCTTATAGTCAGGTAAAATGGATTGAGAAAGATCAGATACCATTCGGAGAAATATTGAATCTATGCAAAAGTCAGACGGGAATAGTAAAATTATTTGGTTTTTATTACACAAAACCAAATAATTGGTATAATATTTTTAATCCAACAAAGGAGATAAAAAACATAGTCAAAACTTTTGCAGAGAATCAATTTTCGGAAAAAATGATTGGAGTGCATATTCGTCGGCAAGACAAGGTCAGCGATACAAGAACTGATACTTTTGTTCGTGAAGTCGAACTACAATTATTAAAAGAACCAACAAGCAAAATTTTCTTAGCAACAGATGACGGTGGAGTATTGGTGCTCAGCGAAGCGCAAAAAAAAATATCGCATGTTTTCAATTCAAATCAAGGTGTTGTTGATACCTTTTCAAAAAGATTTGGTGACAGACTGGCATTGTATCCCCGGAACCGTACTGATAGAAGCACACAAGAAGGAATTATTAACGGTGTTGTAGAATTATTGTTACTGCGCAAGACAGATTTCGTGATAGGAACAGCTTGCAGTAAGTATTCAGAATTAGCTGTTATTGATAAACCTCACATTTTATTACGTAATAACCAACGGGAATTCCTTTAGATAAAAGTATGCCCAGTTGATTCATGAAGTTGAAGAAATAAATTAATTGCTTTATTGAACTTAATGGGAATTGACAATGTTCAAATGTCCGATTTTTGCAGATTTTTACCGATTTTTGCAGATTTTTGCCGATATTTTTAGCTATCCTGCCTCAATTATTAACTAATTTGGTAGGAAATGATTAAAACATAAGAGAGGACGGTAGGCTTACTCATACTAACATAAACACCCCCTGCCCGGTCCTTTCCGTAGAAGAAAGGAGGTTACTGGCAGAGATAGAATTATTATCCAATGGAAAACCAGGCCATAATTATTATGCAGTTTGAAAATCAAACGGTCAAATTTCTTAATAAATAAATTTTACTGAAATGAAAAAACTTAATAAATTAAATATTAATCCTGAAAAGGTAATGCAGAATGAGGAATTGATTACTCTTAGAGGTGGGTATGATGGAGGTGCAGGTACAGGTTATAAATGTATGGTAGGTGAAACCTATATAGGTTGTGTAAATTTAGTTAATTGTGATAGAGAAATTGGTGAATTTTATTGCCATTCTGCTTTTGGAGGAACTTATACAGTAATTTATGATTGTAATGTTACTCTTTCTGATTGTTATCAATGGTAAGAAATGCATATTTAGCGTTTAAGCTAGGGGGTAATTTTGCCTTATAATATCCCCCCCTCCTCTGTTTTTTGACTTTATCCAAGAATCTTTTGAATAATATCCATATCCATAATTTCAACTTTTAATATAATAATTTACGAGTGAAATACATTTTACTTTTTTCATTATTAATATTGTTTTCCTGTAAAAGAGAACATGACAAAACATTTGAAAAAATAGATCTTTTTGCACCTGAAGAAGATGAAGTAATAACTCTATCTGATATTGCATCAGACGTTGAATATATCCCACTCCAAACTACAGAAAACAGTTATATTGGGAGAATTGCTTCAATGAAAGCTGTCGGTAAATTTTTCTATATTCATGAATTAAATCAGATTCTCTGTTTTGATAAATCCGGAAATTTTCTTTTCAGATTGAATAAAAGTGGAAGAGGTCCTGGTGAGTATGAATTTTTGATGGGATTTAATGTAAATGAAAAAAATACATATCTGGCAATAAAATCCTACAAATGTATCTTAATATATAATCAAAGTGATACTGGATTTATTTTTATAAACAAATTTACACTGCCGTCAACACCAGATAAAATAATGTTTATTGGAGAACAAGACAATTTATTGCTCTTTTACTCAAATGCTGAAGGCAGAAATCCCAATTCTATGGAAATCATTAACCTGAAGGGAGAAACTATATTCAGGAGACCTAACTATTTGAAATTTAAATTAAAAGGGACTGTTTCGACATCACTTGGGGACAATATAACCTATAGTTTAAATGATTGTATATACTTTAAAGAATTAATGAACGATACAGTGTTTAACATTACTGAGGATTTAAAGATTCATCCTTACCTGATTTTTGATACGGAAGATAAAAGACTCACTCCAGAAGTTAGGTCAGACGGTAAATTTTATGTAAGCCACAAGGCTGAGTATTTCCATATCGAAGAGATCTACGCATCAGAAAGATATATCTATTATACTTATATATATAAAAAATATGGTCATACAGTCTATGACATTCTTACAAAACTTAAGTATCAGGTTGAGGATAAGAAATTTCTCGTAGATGATTTGGGTGGTGGAATTAACTTTGAACCAAAATTTTGTGATAATGGGGTTTTTTATTCATGGGTCGAATCTTTATCCCTAAAGGACTATGTTTCAGGAGAGATATTCAAAAATAGTATAGTAAAATTTCCAGAAAAGAAAAAAGAACTTGAAAACATGGCTAATAGTCTGAAGGAGACCGATAATCCGGTTTTAATGATAGTAAGATTGAAAAAATAAGTATATTTTGATAAAATGATATAAAGAATATAAAAAAAGAAGGGCAGGAGGCTTTCCCTGTACATTGAGCCACAATCCCTGCCTGAATGCTTCGTCGGGTAAATAGTTTGGAAGCCCGTCCCTGTAAGCATCACGTCGCTGCCATACACATGCTTTTTCTCCTCCACTGGTATAGCTCCCAAAATAGTCAGACAGAGTCTGAAAAATAAAAAACAATTTGAATCAGAAAATATTTGTGACTTTTTGTCACAAGATTCATAATTATTCGTCTTATAATTTAATAAAGTAAGTATGCCTTTCATCAATATTTAGGGCTGCTCCTCAGATGTAGGTCATATTCTCTTGAAAAGTTCCACTGGCGGGATTTGTGGTTAAATTTTGAAATGGGACTTTAGATTATATTTTTACCTATTTTTTTAGTTGTAAAGTTCTTTGTTTAAAAAAAAGTTCATTAAATTTATACGTCGTTACTACAAACCTATTTAAAAGTCTCTGCAAAATGAAATCCAGATTTTGCCTCATCTTGTTATTCATTATTATATTTATTTTTTCCTGCAAACCGAAAACAGCCGAGAACCTCGAAGAGATGGCCCGCCGCTCCTCTCGTCCCGAAGCCGTGCTGGTGAAAAC
>Ga0066599_100000088_pt1 | contig 12324 bp, 13 predicted proteins | sample InisedmetaG_FD_60065 | JGI IMG/M metagenome (GOLD analysis project Ga0066599, IMG submission 60065) | Freshwater pond sediment microbial communities from the University of Edinburgh, under environmental carbon perturbations - Initial sediment | ecosystem: Environmental > Aquatic > Freshwater >...
TATTTACCTGAAGATGTTAACGATGAAGATTATGAATATTATTTAAAGAATATTTCAGTTGCAGTAGAATTAATACTTGAAAAATCTAACGATGTTGATAGTTTCATGTTGAATGCTAACTACTATTCGGATGATGATGTTATTGTTGTAAAAATTGTATATAATCCTGACAATAAAGTTAAATCAACTTATAAGTTAATTGGAGAACTAAATGAATTAATATCTCACGAGTTAAGACACAACTATCAAAAAAATACAGGAATGTATAAATTAGGTGGGGATACGGATGATTTAACAGGGTACGAATATTACACTCAAGATCATGAATTGGATGCTCAATACGTTGGATTTAAACGTATGTCTAAGATTACAAGAAAACCTTTTGAGACATTGGTTAGAGATTGGTTCGAAAATAATAAAGACATTCACCAAATGAGTGATGAGGATTCTAAATTGGTGGTTGATAAGATATTAAAGTTTAGACCTTAGTTCTAAACCTTTTAATCATACCTTTAACGATCCTATATAACATTTTTGAGGATACGATAGTTGCACCCCAGTGCGAAACCCCTTTAGCTAATAAATCCATTTGTTCCGATGTAAGATCCATCGTTGCTACATTATATAGTAATGGAGTTATCGGTATTATGAACGCATAAGCAATCATATTGGATACCTTGGAGAAGGTTATATTTAAACTTTCTAAGAATGAAAATAGTGACTCTCTTAAATCGTAAGATTTCATTAAGGCTTGGTCAAAAAACGTTATTAATTTTTTATCTTTAATAATTTCAACTACTTGTTTTAACTTTTCTTCGTTTGAGGAAAAAAAAGTTAAAATAACACCAAATATGATTAGAGATAACTGAGAGTCAGTTAATTCTGGATGTAATCCATGTAAATAATCGCTTATTGGTTTTGCAAATCCGCCAATAACGGTACCCCAAGTTGCCGCAAATGTAAAATCAATCCCAAACTGTTCTTTAACGTCTGAAATTATTTTTCTAGCGAAGTTTTTTGAGTCGGATAATACTGACTCAACCTCAAACTTTTTACTCTCCGTTAATAATTGTAAATATTGGGATTCGTTTATAACTACTTTCATACTACTAGTAAATATACTGTTCTTCAATAATAATTTATTCTCAATAAAGTTAAATTATATTAGAACTATAATGATTGTTTGGTAAATAAGAATATTTATAAAAAAAAAGAAACTATGAATGCGTATTTTTTCAAAATGAATAAAGAAGAAAAGAATGATATCTTAGACCAACATAAGCAACTTTATGATGGATATGTTACTAGATATAATCAAGAGTCAAATGAAGTTCCATTATATGTCCAAGATTATGCGAATGATAAGGGTGGCATTACGGTTAATAATAAAGGTGAAGTTAAGACATATACCAATATGGGTATTAACGAATCTATGTTAGACACTATTGGTGATGGATCAAATGATTTAGAAAACGGAACCGTTGATTTGGATTCTGTGTCTGACCACGAGATGATGCATGACACATACCCGTCCCCAAATGAAGATGAAGAACAATACGTTTCTTTGGGTAATTTTGATGAGGATATGGCACAAAATTTAGATCAGTATGAATACGATATTGATGAGTTAGAGGATTATTCTACGGATGAGTTGTATGAAATGGATACTGATATTGAAGGTGATTTTAATGAAGACGAAGACACGTTTAATTTGGATGAGGTAGACGCCGATGATATTTCAAATGTAATGTCTAGTATAAATGAGTCTTTGGATATGTTCCGAAGATTTAACAAATACAACTAAAATGGAAATTCAAGAATTAATATTTTTCTACCTCCACGAAAGCACAAACACTTTAGATGTGCATTTTAGATTAAGTATTGATTCTGAAGAGGAGTTTAGAGTCGATGTCATAGATATTAAAGAATCCATAGACTTTGGTTATGATCTCATAATGGAAGATCATGACTTATTTAGTGGAGATGATGAGGATGAGGATGATGTGTTTTGGTTAGACTCACCAACAATTGATGAAGATAGTTTAATGTCTTTTTTAAATGAGTATTACGTAATATACCCCGATAAGTTACCAAAACCAGAGTCAATCTAAGGACCGACTCTGGTTAAAAACATTGTAGTGGTTTCCCCACTCGATCCAGACCCAATATCGTAACTTCCTGACGTTCTTATTACAAGACTTTCAGACTGATCGTCTAAAATCTTCCATACCCTACGAGTTCCATCGTAATCAAAAACAATATACCCATAATCATACACGGTTCTTTGTCCGTGAGTATAGTAAGTGAATTTTTTATTCCAAGTGGTAGTGCCGCTCGGTGAATCCACAGGATCGAAATAAATAACAGAGTAATCTAATGCCATTCTGGTAAACCCGACAGAAATTGAGTCTAACGGTTTAGTCTCACTTGGGTTCACATATAAATCACCAGGGTAAAAAACCTGATTTAAATCGTCGTTATCTCTATTTTCGTAGGTAATCTTATCTATACGATATTCACCACTTAAACTTAATAATGGTGGTTGAGCGTATTTTACGCAAGAAGTTAGTAAGACTAAGACCGAAAGGATGTAGAGTATTTTTTTCATGATTTATTATTTATACAAATATACTACCTTTTTTTACATTTAAACAACTATTTATAAAAATAATGAACGTTGACGAAATAATATTCCTATTTAAGAAGTACACCATCAATGATAATAAAGAAGAGATGGGAGAACAAGACGCGGATGCTTCTGCAGGTGCCTCAACTGGCGGTGGGGGCGCGTACCCTACGGTAACAAAATGGGAAACCGGATTAACAAGAAGTGTTGCCAATCAAATAGACTATAAAGCAAAATGGAAAGACCTTTATAAGATAACAAGAGGTAAGGGTAATACTTTATTATAAATGTTTTTAAATGATATTTATATAAAATGAATAGAAAAGTAATTATAACTGAGTCCGAAAAAAGGGACATTTTAGATCTTCACAACCAAACAAATCGTTTGTTTGAGGGTGATGTAGTCGTTACCGATTGGATCAGTGAAGATATTAGATATGCCGTATTTATGGATCATCTATTTGATATTGAAAACAAAACAGATTTAGGTAATATTTGGAAGAAATCGGATAACTTATTTTTGTTTTTAGAACACGCATTTAACGTTTCATCACTACCATCTTCTATTAAGGAGGAATCACAAGCATTTTTCTCTAAAAGAGTTCTTATTGAGAATACTATCGATTTAACTTCAATTAAGCCAATTATCAAGAAAATGTTGAAAGAAGACTTTTGGAAAGATACTGCGGTTGGTAGAGGATTAGGTTATGCCGGAAAATGGGTTAAGGACACTGCTGTAGACACATATAAAGGTATTGGAGACACATTCAAAGAAGCTTGGTCAGGACTTAAAGCCGCGGGGATCGCAATTTCAAAAGGAGACTTTAAAGAACTAATGAACCTAATCGGTAGAGGTTTTTTATGGGCGGGAAGAAAAATTAGATCCGCAGCGTATAGTACTGTGGGTATGATAATTGATGCAATATTAATCGCAACAGGTGTTGGTAAAATCGCACAGGTGGTTGTATGGGCTATTGTTGTGGCGGTAGACATTTACGAATTTATTTCTGGTGATTACGAAGAAAAAGACCAACCAATGTGGATGAGACTATTATTTTTTGGTTGTGATGTTTTAGGGTTAGTTCTAGCGGGAGCGGCGGCCAAAGCAGCAAGAGTGGCAATAAAAGGAGCTGTCGGAGGTGCCAAAATAGCATCTGAGATTGGACCAAAAATCGCTAAAAATCCAGCGGTGATGGGACTTTTAAAGAAAATGGTAGGTGCGGTTAAAGAACTCCCCACAAAACTAGCATCAGTTTCTAAACAACTTGGTAAAGGTGGTTTTTGGAGTGGTTTATTAGGTAAAGCACTTTCAGGTGTTGGTTCATTCGTTAAAAAATTCTTAGAAAGTATTGCGTCTCTTTTTACTAAAAAAGAAATGAGACCTGTTTTACTTCAGTTAGGTTTAATTGGTGGTATTGGTACTTATGAAGTATCCCAAGAAGAGAAATTGGCTGATTTAAAAAGACAGAAAAAACAACAAGACCAAAAACTAGCGTCCCAAACAGATAAACAAGGTAAGGAATTGGCATCTCAGTCATCAACTTTGGTTGCAACCATGGATAAAACTAACCCTAACTTTGAGGATTTAGAAGCGTTAAAAAAATTAGGATGAAAAAGGAAATAATAGAAGAAGTATTAAGAATGAAATTATTATCAAAATATGATAATAAATCAACGTTAACTGAAAATGAACAAGTTATATTGGAAAATAAAGTTGAGACGGTTGCCGGTGCGGTAAGAACCGCCGACGATATTGCAAGAATTGAGAGGGATCTTTTAAAGACTTCGGGAAAAGAATTGAGTAGTGCTTTAGAAGCGGGGTCTCAACTAAAGAAATTAACCGTGAATACTACCAAAGGTGTTGCTCTCAGAACCACAGAAGAAATTATGTCCGCACTTCGTAAAGGTTTATTATCACCATCAGAAGCGGGTAGAGTTTATTGGACGGCGTTTAGAAATTCAAATGACCCTAAATTACTCATGGCAATTTCCGATAGAATGATGGGAAGTAAAAGTTTTGTTAAAGAATACGGAGCACTTAATAAAGAGGCCTTTATAAGAATGGTACAAAAAGATTTTAAAATTGGTCCGAAACAGGCTGAGTCTCTTTGGAAGTCTAACGGAAGACGACTATCATCTATTGTTAAAGATGTTGAGGTAGGTGTTGAAACAGGATCTAAAGTTGGGAAAGATCTTGGTCAAGGTGGTAAAGAAATAGGACAAGGTTCTAAAAATGTTGACAAATCAATCAATATCACAATTGATATGGGTGGTGGTCAACGTAAAGTGTTAAAGAATAGTGATGAATATGTTAGATATTTAGACGACGAAGCCGAGGTATTCGGAAGAACTTACGGTAAAGATTTTGACGATTTAGCAAGAAATAACGGTCACGACAACTTTAAAAAATGGATGGCCGTGGATCAGGAAGGAGCAATGAGATCAATTGCAAATGATGGTAAAAGAGGAAAAGGAGTATTTAGTAGAATAATAAATTGGGGTAAAAGACGACTTAAATGGAGAATTTTATGGTCTTTAGCTAAAATTGCCGGAGTGTCTTGGTTAGCTTGGTATCTATTCTTTAAAAAAGACGGATTTGAAGTTGAGTGTGACGAAGGTACTCATTTCGAGGAAGGTAAAGGTTGTATCCCAAATAAAATCCAGGGAGGTGGTGATGAAGGAGGTGGTAATACAGATAACACCAAAGTAATTACTGACAATGAAGGAAATAAATATAAAGAATGTGTTGATATTTACTATAAAGGATGTGTTAACAAAAAAGGAAACACAGACATTATAGAAGCTCAAAATTGTTTAGGAGTAACTCCTAGCGGGTTCTTCAACCAAGAAACTGAGGATGCATTATATAAGAAAATAAATAAAAGAAGTTTCTCGGCATCAGATTTACCAAATATCTGTGCTAGAAGTTACGGTGGAGGAAGTTTCCAAATATAAAAAAATGAAAAAGATGGACATAAGTAAACTTTTAACGAAAATTCTAACTGAAGATGTTAGTCGTACTGCAAAAGGTATCAATTATAATGATACTTTCTTAGTTTTAAATAATGCTAAGAACAGTAAATCCCAAACTTGCTCAACTTTAAAATCTTTAGGTAGTATAAAGCAAATGTCACCAGACTATCCTATGGACGGTAAAACTCCTTTAATGAGTAAGTTCACAGAACTTTTTAATATGAAACCTGATGCCGTTGCATACTCAACAATGCAACAAGGTAATGAAGTTATTGTTGTTTTTGGTGTTGTAGATCCTAACACACAATCAGGTGAAAGAGGACTATTAGCATATACATTAAGTCAAGGTCAATCACCGAAAAGATTACCTGGAGGTGCGGGTACGGGATGTGCAGAGTTACAAAGATTTGAGGATTATGGTCAGGCAAAACTTTCTGAAATTAATCAAGGCGTTTTACAATCATTTTTAAATCGTTATGGAAGTGTTTATACTGTGTCCGATAAAAGTAACATGCAAAACTTCAAAAAAGTTCCTTTAAGAGATTTAAGACATAATGGACAACCATTAGACTGGGACGGAGATCCTCAAGGATTTGTTTGGCAAAAAGTTGAGGGTGGTAGTACTAAGTTTTCTGACAATCCTGAAGTAGTTGATAAAAAAATGAAGGCTCAAGGATTTACTGACGATCAAACTCAGGTTGAGGGTAACGAAGCATTAATGGAGTTAGGATTCTATTTGAAGGATGTAATGAGAGATCTTGCAAGTTTCCAAATAGACCCTAGTATGATAACTAACAAACCTTACTGGCCAACTGAAAATGGTGGTGTTGTTGTAGACCCAACACCTGATCAATGTAGAGACTTTGTAAGATTATTAAAAGCTTGTCGTAGTAACGATAAAAGTGTAACTTCGCAGCAATGTTTAAATGGACTTTTCCAAAGAAAGTTAAGTACGATTAGATGTAATAAAAAAGGAATATTTAAAGCTGGTGGTGTTTTAGGTCTTAAAGATGATTTCGAATCTTTAATGGGCGATACAGGTAAATTTGGTTTAGCAAATTTGGCCTCAGGACTTGGTAAAGTTAGAATGGGTAAAATCACGGCAGAATCAACTTTAGATTTAAAGATCAATAAAATATTAAATGAAGAACACAAAAAATTCTCATTTGTTAAAAACGAAACACCAAAATTCGATAAAGAAATCGTAGAAAACCTATCAACACAATTAGTATTAAGTGCGTATTTTGATTTACAAACATCATTAAAAAAACTTAATAAACTTAATGAAAATGTTTTTGGGGATATCACAGGTGCGTTAGGATCTAATTTAGGTGACAAATTTATTCAAGGAGGTAAAGAAGTTATCGCAAAAAAAGTCATTTCATATTTAGGGTTTGACCCGAATACTTTTATTGGTTTATTAATCGTGAATTTATTTGCCAACTTAGAGATAAAAGACTACCCAGGACTTTTAAATAATTGTAAAAAATATACAGCAGTAATAGTTAAGTCAGCATTAGAAGCTTGGTTAGACTTAGCCGCACAAAAAATGGGTGGTGGTTCTATGGAAGGATTTGTATATTCGGCATTAAAGAACACTGTAACTGAAACTGCCGCAAATACTACAATATTTAAGAAATTAGAGAAGTTGGCATCATCTATGGTTTGTCCTCTTATTGAGGGTATATCAGGTGGGATTAAAGACGGAAGTTTAAATATTTTTTAAAGGAATCTTTGGCGGATTTAAAAATTTACATATCTTTGTAGAAATAAAAACTACAATATGAAAAAATCACCGTCAACACTTTCTTCTTTATTAATCATCGGATTCTTTGGGTTTTGTCTTTTGAACACAAGTACTCAAATGAGTATTGCTAACAAAATAGAGAACTTATTATCTCTAAACCAAGGTACGTTATCTAAACACTTAAAAAGTGATGGTGGGGGTAGTAATAACGACACACCTAACACTAAATCTACTAAAGTTAGAAGTCAGGAAGTGATAGACTATTATAATGAGATCGTTATGGACTCAGAATTTGATGGTCGTAGAAGCGAAGCTTTCAGATGGACTACTGATATGAAAATCTATGTTGAGGGAGAACCAACTTCTGAATTGTTATCTGAACTTGACAGAATTGTTGGTGAATTAAATGACATCATCAATCCTATTGATTTAGTAATCGTAGATAATAGAAGTGAGGCTAATATGTTTGTTTATTTTGGTTCAGCTAACGGATTCTCAAGTCAACACCCAAGTGTTAATAAATCTCGTTTGGATCATAATTGGGGTTACTTTACGGTTGAGTCGGGTCGTGGTATGATGTATGTCGACACGTATCGTGCAAACAATGAGGAACAAAAACACCTTCTTCGTGAAGAATTGACTCAGTCATTAGGTTTGGCGAATGACTCACGCAAATACCCTGAAAGTATTTTTTACCAAGAATGGACTACAACGACAGAATTCGCACCAATCGATAAAGAACTTATTGACATGTTATATAATAATTAATATAATTGAGTTATGTATGTAATTGTAAAACACGTAAAAACAAAAAACAACAGAGTTCTACCTGTAATCATGTTAGACGCTCAAGGTGAGGTTTGGGAATTTGATAATAAAGATAAAGCACAAGAAATGGTTAATATCTTTAATACGAATACAGACTCAGGTCACAAATACGAGGTTAAAAAGGTTTAACAAAACGGTCCCGTAGCTCAGCTGGATAGAGCAACTGCCTTCTAAGCAGTAGGTCTCAGGTTCGAATCCTGACGGGATCACTAAACAATACTATGGAAGATATGCACCAACAAATTCACGACGAGTTTATCCACTCAGAAGAATATGAAAAATTCTTATATCAACAACACCAATATGGTTTGATCTAATATTTTTTTCGTATCTTTACAATATGAAAACGAAACTACCATACGAATCTACAGGAAATGCGATTAAGGGATACACTGAATCTGTAATTGCTAAAGGTGAAACTAATGATTGTGTTGTAAGAGCATTTGCATCGGCATTTGAGATTTCATATGACAAAGCCCACAAATACGTTAAAGAGAAATTCGGACGTAAAGACCGACAAGGAACTTACGGTACCGCAATTACTTTAGGTAATATGGATAAAAGCAACACCCAAGTCAATTATAAGAAAGTTAAGACCCTTGGTAAGAGTGTTAGTCACTCAATCTTCAAAACATTAGATTACGAGGTAAAAGTTAAAGGTCAAAAAGTTATGAGAAAAATGACCGTAGGTACTTTTACTAAAAAATACCCAATAGGAACTTTCATAATTATTGTTAGTGGTCACGCATTTACAATTAAAGATGGTGTTGTGATTGGTAATTGGGAAGACTCAAACAAACTTAAAAAACAAGTTAAATCAGCATTCCAAGTAAAATAAATTAAAAAAACACTTGTCAATTAAAAAAAGATACCTATATTTGTACAAGAATTAAAACTTTTAGAAACAACGATATATTTATAACAAAATGAAAACAACTCAAAAACATATGGTCATTTGTAATCCGAGCACACAGTGGTCGTTTAATAGCTATAGAACGCTACGTTCGCATGATAGGGCATTTTCATTTATGAGTTGATACAGATTAACTAAAAATATAAAAGGAATATAAGACCCGAACTCAAACCAAGTTCGGGTTTTTTTATACCCAAAAAATCGGTCTTTTAGTATAGTTGGTAATACCCCGGCTTTGTAACCCGGAGTCATCAGTTCGAACCTGATAGAGACCTCAAAAGAAAAAGTTCTTTGACATATTGGCTTCATAAATTCTCCTCTCGTCTAATTGGCAGGACACCTGGTTTTGGGCCAGGGAATCAAGGTTCGAGACCTTGGGGGAGATCAATAATTGGAAGGGTAATCACAACGGCTTGTGACTCCGTCTTGAAAACGGTAGGTACTGAAAGGTATGGGGATCGACACCTCACTCTTCCTCAACAATAACGGGATGTGGACTAATTGGCTAAGTCGCCACTTTTGGGAAGTGGACATCATCCAGGTTCGAGTCCTGGTATCCCGACTAATGTCTTCGTAGCTCAGTTGGTTTTAGAGCACCTCACTTTTAATGAGGGAGTCACAGGTTCGAGTCCTGTCGGGGACACAAAAATTTAGTAAATCTGAGCGTTTTATACCAAAAAATGGTTATATTTGCTCTGTAGAACTAAAACAAGCACTCTTAGCTCAGTTGGTAGTAGCGGTTGTCTTACATACAACAGGTCACAGGTTCGAATCCTGTAGGGTGTACAAAAAGGGAGAGTTGAGCAATTGGTTGGCTCAGCAGACTGTAAATCTGTCGTCGTGAGACCTTGGGGGTTCGAGTCCCTCCTCTCCCACCAATTGGACTGGTAGCTCAATGGTAGAGCCCTCGACTGTTAATCGAGTGGTTGAAGGTTCGAGTCCTTCCCAGTCCGCAAAGATACAATGTTGGGTTCCCCAGTGGTAACGTCTCGAGTAAGTAGACCACAAGAATCTAGTAAGAAGTGACAGATGGGTTCCTCACGACTAAAGTATCAAATCGCTCATATAGCTCAATTGGTGAGAGCGCCGACCTGATACGTCGGAGGTTATAGGTTCGAGTCCTGTTATGAGCACAATGGAAAGTAATCCCTGAAGGCGACGGGACTTGTTTGCTAAACAATGTGATCGGTGAGACTCCGATTGTGGATCGTTACCACTGCTTTCCTCAACTCCCGTATGATCAGGGATCAAAGTTGGCTCATATCCGACTTTAGAGTGGTTCGATACCACTATACGGGACAAAAAAGATTGGTGTAAGCGTTAGTTAGGGTGGACAGTTCATTACTTTGAAACTACTATGTGACATATTATAACGATAGTGTTTAATTACGTAAACGGACACGAAAATAATTATATGGGTCAACAACACACCTCACAAGGAGTGGGGAGTTCCGAAATCGTGGGTCTTTGATATTAACTTTTAAAACTTGGAAAACTTCGAAAAAACTACATTTATTAAACGAGACAACGTAGATGGTGAATGGTTATCACCGGCACCATCTGAAAGAAAGTGGCAAGAAGAAAAACTGGTTGAGATATTTGGACATTACCCAACTGCAAGTCCAAAATGGCAATACCTCAACGGATTGATTCAAATTGCGTTAGAACATATTGAATCAACCAAAGAAAAATAAAATTACATGGTGTATGTAGCTCAGTTGGCAGAGTGCTTGATTGTGGTTCAAGAGGTCATGGGTTCGACCCCCATCATACACACAACATATCCTCGTAGTTCAATGGAAGAGAACCTGTGGCTACGGACCACAAGATGGGAGTTCGAATCTCTCCGAGGATACAAAAGATGATACAAAACGTAGAATGACAGACGTGGAGAGACGTGTCGCAAGGGTACACACTAAGGATAGGTATTCAATCTTAATTGTATTGATGTAACAACCCGACTCTCTAATGGTGTGTGAAGCGTCGTAGAAATACGAATCCCAGATTCCTGATAAAGTCATTTATCATCTTTTATTTGCCCCCATCGTCCAACTGAACAGGACGTTCCCCTTCTAAGGGAAAGATCGGAGTTTGAATCTCTGTGGGGGTACTAAACTAAAAATTGCATCAATAAACAAGGTTAGTTTATCGTAGCAAAAATAAGTTTACTATGCGTCTCTGGTGTAATGGTAGCATGATGGATTCCAAACCCATCGGTCAGGGTTCGAAACCTTGGGGGCGCGCTAAATGGACCGGTAGCTCAGTTGGTAGAGCTCAAGATTGAAGATCTTGGAGTCGGGGGTTCGATTCCCTCCCGGTCCACAAACAATTAAAAAAGGAGGTAAAATGAACCGAGTATTTAGAAAGGTTGATGGGGTTGCGGTTTCAGACATTGTTAAACATACGATTGATATTCTTAAAGATTGTCCTTATGTTGAGGTTCATGTTGGGACTGACTCACAAAACCACAGAAGAAGTACGGTGTATGTAACGGCAATTGCCTTTAGGTATGGAAACCGTGGGGTTCACTACATTTATCACAAACAGAAAATGAAAAAGATAAAAGATAAGTGGACACGTTTATGGAATGAAGCTGATTATTCAATAGAAGTGGCGAACTGGTTGACAAGTAAGGTGAATGTTAATGTTGAGATTGATCTTGATTATAACTCAAAAGAAGAACACTTTAGTTCAAAGTTGGTTAGTCCTGCAGTTGGTTGGGCACAATCATTAGGTTATAAGACGAATATTAAACCTCATAACCAAATTGCAACAAAAGCGGCAGATTACCACTGTCGCTAATATTAAGGTCCTGTGCCCGAGTGGCTTAGGGGGCGGTCTGCAAAACCGTTTACGTTGGTTCGAATCCAATCGGGACCTCATCAAAATGCCCCCATGGCGGAATTGGTATACGCGTGTGACTTAGGATCACAATCTTGCAGGTTCGAGTCCTGCTGGGGGTACAAATACTTTTATCATCATATTTATTAATATGAAAATCATAATTTCGGAACGTCAACAAAGTTTAATTAAAGAATCTGTAATGGGTAACTTTATTGAAAGTATGATACCTGAACTTAACAAGTTAAATAGGAAATCAAACCATAGTGTTAAAAAATACGGTACAAATGAAATCTTTTACGATAAAGAAACGAAAGATTACATTTTTAGATATGAGTATGCTCGTGTAAAACGTATATTTGATTTTAAAGATGATGGGAGACTTTGTTTTATAGA
>Ga0066599_100000089_pt1 | contig 12293 bp, 14 predicted proteins | sample InisedmetaG_FD_60065 | JGI IMG/M metagenome (GOLD analysis project Ga0066599, IMG submission 60065) | Freshwater pond sediment microbial communities from the University of Edinburgh, under environmental carbon perturbations - Initial sediment | ecosystem: Environmental > Aquatic > Freshwater >...
ATCCGAGATGACGCAGGGTGAGAAGGACGCAGTTGACGTCGCCGAGCTGGCCGCTGCGAAGATCGCGAAGAGGTCGAGTCTGCAGAGCGCCGGGGACAACTACCTGCTGGACAGGTACAACGGAATAGTTGATGAACTCGATGCCCTCTACTCCGAGGCGATTCGAAGCCAGCCAAACAGAGCTGCCTACATCCGCCCATGGATCGAGTGGAAGGAGCAGATCTCTATCGAGGTGGCTGCAGAGCAAGCAGCAGTAGACGCCGCAACGACGCTGGCCGAAGTTGCTGCGATCGTACTCGACACGGCCACGCTCGACGCGGCCGATCCGTTGATTACTGCGGCTGGCGCACTCGCCGTCAATGACAGTACCGATCTCGATACGTTCCTCGACGCTAACGCGGTTGTAACAGATCCAACGACCGACATCAGCGGGCCATTCTATCTCATGCAGCAGCTGGTGAACCGTCGCGAGATCTTCGGAGACGCTGAAAATCCGTTGTACTTCGCAGGAAACGGACACTTGATTGGAGCTGGGGGCTCTGTCACTAATCTGAATGACATTCACGGAAAGGCTGGGTGGCATCAGCAAGAAGTGAAGAAGCAGGGATGGAAGAGGCCAACCGATATCCTGTTCTATTATGGGTACCCAAACGCATTCAACTCGGCCATTAACGGGTGGGTTAACGAGAAGGTCGCTCAGGACATGGCCCGGTACGGCATCGTCGTGCTGGGAAACGGAGTTCAAGATCCGGGGCACGCCGACTATGGAAATACGGTTGTAATTATTCCTCGTGTAAAGGCGCTCAACCCAGACTGTCAGATCTTCGGATACGTGTCGCTCAACCAGTCTCAAGCTAACTTCGAGACGAAGGTCGGACAGTGGGAGACGCTACAGGTACACGGAATATTCGTCGACGAAGCCGGATATGACTACGGAAAGACGCGCGCCGAGTTTAACACTGCCGTTGACTATATCCACGGTCGTACGTACGCGAGCATTGCGTTTGCCAATGCGTGGAATACCGACCACGTGTTGGGAACTGCCAATGACGTCAGCTTCCCGAATTCGACGTTCAACCCGACTCCTGTCGAGTCTAACCTGACTTCAGACGATTGGATTTTGCTGGAAAGTTTTGCGGTTAACACGACTGCGTATGCCGGAAACGCGGGATACGCGTCAAAGACCGATTGGGCAGCTAGAACCGCCAAAGCAAATACGCTCCGATCTACGTATAACGTCAACTTTGCAGCCGTCGGTGTGATCAACGACGATAACGCTAATGGTTCGGCGTTGTTCAACTTCTCGTTTACAAGCGCGCTGATGGGATGTATCGACGCTCACGGAACCAGCAGCACTAACTACGGAGCAAGCACGGCACAGGTCAAGCATTGGACGCGCCCTGATACGAGCAAGATAGGATACGTCTGGACGCTCAGTCCAGTGATTACTGTCGATACCGGAGACTCTGACGTCTATCACAGGTATGCTGAGTTCGCGAAGATGTCGTTGGACTTCTCGACAGGAGCGCAGGCGAGCCGGATCATTCGAGACGCTAACGGGTGGAAGCAGCTTCTTGCTAACGTCGTCATCTCAAACAGTGTCGCCGAGACTAACGTGATCAACGTCACTGTTCCGGGGGGTACGGTTCTTGATGACGGCGATGCGCTCAGGCTTGTAGCCCTTGGCAGGTTCTTCAACAACTCGGGAACGACTCGGTCGTTCATTCTTCGGATCAAAGTTGGCGGGGTAACTGTATACGAAGACTCGACCGGAACAATCGCGACAAACACTGGAAATCGCGGCGTTCGTTTCATTCTCGATATCATTCGAACAAGCCCGACTACGGCAGAGATTGTTGGAGAGCTTCTTATCGCAAGCTCGTCGGCTGCGACAACAGGACGGGCGGATATCGGAGCAACCGCTATTCGTTCGGCACCGATCATAGCAACTTCGGCGCTCGCGTGGACGTTCGAACAAAATACGGCGCTAGTCGTATCTGTACAGCTATCGAACGCGGAAGCGGTGTCGGAATTCGAGCTGTATAGAGGTACAATTAAGTGATAAATGCTGTTGAAAGGAGATAGCAGATGCTTAGAGGGCTGATTTCGTTTGTCGTGCTGCTGGTGGCCATTAGCGGGAATGCACTGGCAGCGTTCGGAAGTTGGGACCGCCCTGCAGACACCCTCGTCTACTATGGATGGATGTCCTCGTTCAACTATCCAACGAACGCGTGGGACAACGAGAAGGTCGCGCAGGACATGAAGCGGTACGCCATCATCGTCCTCGGTGACGGCGTGGCGAGCACCAGTCATGGCGACTATGCCAACGCGGCGTGGATCATCGCGCGCGTGAAGGTGCTGAAGCCCGCCATCCTGATCTTCGGGTACGACACGACCGATCAGGATCTCGCAACCTTCGAGGACAAGGCCGACGAGTGGGATGCTATTGGTGCCCACGGCGTGTTCATGGACGAGGCAGGGTACGACTTCGGTCGGACTCGCGACGAGTTCAATGACCGAGCTGATTATGCCCACGGGCTCGGACTTCTCGTCATGGCGAACGCGTGGTATCCGCAACATGTGCTCGGCACGACTGACGGCATCGGCGGCTACTACAATTCCACGTACAACCCAAGCTCCGATCCATCGAGCCTCAGCTCGAACGACTACATATACCTTGAATCACTGGCGGTGAACACGGTCGCGTACTCTGCCGACAGTGGATACGAGGCTCGCTCGCAGTGGGAGGACCGGAAGGTCGTCATAGAGACCTTGCGTGCGTCCTTCACGATCAGCTTCGTCGGTGGAGCAGTGATCTCAAATACCGATGCAAAGGGCCAGCGTCTTTTCGAGTTCGTGTACGCGAGCGCGACCATGCTTCAGCTTGAAGCCTGTGGTTCAAGCGACGTGAATTACGGGTCAGGGTCTGCTATCGTGAAGTTCTGGACTCGCCCAGCATACTTGAAGTAACGTATAATTACTCGATTGGAGGATGGTAATGCCGACCTACACGCAAGAGCAGATCACCGAAATGGCCCGACAGAAGCTCGTACTATTTCAGGCCGTGCGAGCGTTCAAGAGACAGCACATTGGAAACGGCCCCCCAGGTTCGGTGAAGGTCAATCAGGGAACGGCCGTATCGTACCTGATGACAAACTGGCCTGATGACCTTGATCCTCAGCTTAGGAACCGGGCCGTTCAGAAGATGAAGAACCGTCAGTTCATTAACGACTGATAGTTCAGCATCATTCCGTCTGGTGTCGTCCGTAGGAAACGAGGAACGCGGTCATGGACAAGAATACGAAGCTAAGCTACAGAATTGCGAAGGTTGGACGAGTTATCCAACCTATCGGCGAACAGACTATGCGGTGGTCCCTGATCGCCCTCGCAGTTCTCGTAGCTTTGCTTGAAATTGACCAGATCTGGTCCGGGAAGGTGTATGCTGTGTGGCAGTGGATATGGACAACTCTCCTGTCATACAAGACTGTCACATTCTGTCTTGGGCTGTTGACGTACCACATGCTTCTACGTCACACTCGTCATTGTCGAGATTCGGGGATTCGAGACAGCGTCCTGAAGCATGCGACGCTGTCAATGGATCTTGATGCGCTTGAGGCTAGCGCGAACCGAATGGGCGTGGAGCTTCGGCTGAAGGACGACCCGAAGATATCTTCGCTCAATCTTGAACACACTGAGATATTGTCACAAGATCTCATGACGCCGAAGCCGGAGGACAAGAAGAAATGAGTATGGACATCCTGTTTCGTATTCTATGTGAGCTTGTCGTTCTGTTCGCGGCTGGCATACTCGGGTTCTTTGTCGCGTGGCAGCTCAGGCAAGACAGAGAACTCTCAAAGATCCGCAAAGAGCTGACAGAGTACGCCAAGACTGCCGACTATTTGAAGCGGTCTGTCGAGCACAACGTACCTGAGGCTTGGAAAGAGGCCGACAAATCTAAGGATCTGCTCGTAAAGACGCTGACCGAGCTTGTAGTAAAGACGTGCGGAGGGCAGAAGTAACGCTGACGTTGTTTGGAGACCTAGATGGGCACCGCAGAGATCGTTCAGCTACTTACGCTCGTCGGCACACTTCTGGCAGTCATTGGGATCGTCTGGAAAGAGTCAAGATCGCGGGCCAAGGAGTTAGCCGACCTCAAAGAGGAATTCGATAAGAAGCTCGCCGATCTTAAAAAGGAAGACACAAACAAGCGGCAACGGATATATCAAGAGATTGACAAGAAGTGGGAACAGGCCGGTACTACGTTCGTTCGACAGGACATGTGCCAAGTTCTACACGGAGCGCTTAAGGAGACGTCGAAAGATATCAGCAGCGACGTAAAGCGGCTGCTCGAAAGAGCGGGGGTTGGCAATGAGTGACCTTAACGTCAAGGTATGCTCTAACCCTAACTGCGTCAGACGAAACCGCATCTATCTGAACGGTGAGACGGCATGCCCGATATGCGGGTCATCCCTTCTCAAGAGCACGATGACTGTGTATCCCGAAATGATGGATACACTGTCGCAAATGGCCGAGATCCGCAGCGGAGTCAGCAGGCTTCTTCGAAAGAAGAAGTAACTCGTATAATCGTAAAGATTCCAAAAGACTCTGGACAACCAGCCATTGCTCTAATATCATCGGGATATGCATGCGGCACAAGTCCCGCATGAGACGACGAGGGGCTGCGATGCGCAACACGATGCTGCACGTGTTCAACCTATTCTGGCTTGGTGGCGTCCCATCATTCGTTCGCGATGTAATGCGCGCATATCCCCAATTCCATCACGTTGTGGCCTACTTGTGGCAGAGTTCGTCGTTTGGAACAGAAGACTACGACATGATGCAGGAGTGGGAATGGGAGCTTGGATGCGACATTGGCCACATCGATTGTGGAAAGCTCTGTCCTGAGCTGCTTGATGAAATCAGGCCAGCTGTTACGTTCCTGAACTGTGTTCGCGGAGAGCATATTCAAGGAGCGTACCCGTACGAATGGCTGCACAAGTGGCCGAGAATATTCGTGTACCACATGCCGACAAGGCCAGTTATTCCGGCGAATCTTCACGTGTTCGTATCCAACTTCGTCAAACAGAAGTACGAAGCCGATATCAAGAATATGCCGAAGTGGACTGTGTGTCCTCCCGTAATTCGTACGGAGGACTATATCGGAATCAAGAGGTCTCCTGACAATCAGCGCTGCGTGATCGGAAAAGTAAGCTCCGATTGGCAGCCTGGAAAGTACCCGAAGTTTCATCTAGATATCGTCAGGGAGATCACGAAGAAGTACCCGAACGTATCGTTCGAGATTGTCGGTGGTGAGAAGCACTATGGAAAGCAGAATATCGAGCGGCTCAAGATGCCACCGGTGATGTCGAAGCCGGTTCCTGAGTTCCTGTCAAACTACGACATCTTCTGCTATGTGCTTGCGCCCGACCAGACCGAGACGTGGTGCCGAACGGTGACCGAGGCAATGGCGTCTGGCCTTCCAGTAATCGCTCCTCCAGCTGGCGCGGTGCAGGAACAGATCGTTGAGGGTAAGACTGGGTTCGTCTGTACTACTACTGAACAGTATATCGAGAAGCTGTCACTGTTGATCGAAAGTCCTAAGCTCAGATACGAACTCGGCATGGCTGGACGTGAGAGGGCGCACTCTGAGTTCGGGTTTGCTAGGCTGCACCGCGAGCTGGACAAGACCATCCTTGGAATGGTTACTGGAAAGCAATGAAAACGCCAGAAGAAATCGAAAAGCTCCTTGCCCCTGAGGCAAAGAAATATGAACTCGTGTATTCTCGCGACCGTCGGTATGGCCACGACTGCTTTGGTACGCAGGTACTCTCGTTCATATCACATCTTGATTTCAACGTTGCCCTTGATATCGGCGCAGGCGGCGGGGAATTTGCCGGAGCGCTCGCCGATCTCGGAAAGAACGTCAGCACCATTGATATATGCCCGGCGGCAGTCTTGCTTGCTGCTCGCAACCCCAAGCTCCATTGTATGGAGGGGCACGTTCCGGGACTGCAGTTCGACGCTATGTACGACCTGATAACGGCCTTTGACGTGCTTGAGCATGTTCCGCCAGACCTCATTTTAGACGCGCTACAGGATATACGCGACCACTGTTCGAAGCACTTTGTAGCGAGCATTGCGTGGACAGGAAGTGTCGTATGTTCGCAGGATCTTCATCCATGCAAGCGTAGCCGTAAGTGGTGGCTTGACAACATCGGAGTACTGTTTAGCAGTGTCGAAGTGATTGGAAACAAGCCAAAGGACGCTGGCATGACGATCTATGCGAGGTGCTAATGTTCTATCGATTTGTCGGTACACGACGAAAATCGATCGATCTTGACAACACGTTCCGTGGGTCGTGTTTTCTTGTCGGAGGCGGATATCAGCTTGCTCAAGAAAAGGGCAAGCTCAGCGACCGACGAATTGCAACGATGGCTATGAACAACTCGGCAACTCAGTTCGATCCAACGCTGTGGGTAGGGGCAGACACGGCTGACCACTACTCAGACTCCATCCTCGCGAATCAGTCGATCATGAAGTTCATGTATGTAACGAAGAAGGACGGAACTATCGTAAATCGGCCGCTGCGTAGCATGGGAAACATGTACTTTGTTGTCGGTCTTTCGGCCGAGTATTCGGAGTGCTTCGCAAGAGGCCGCAACTTCGGATGGTGGAAGAACGTCTTTGTCCTTGCGCTTCAGCTTATCTATCGACTTGGGTTCAGCCGAGTGTATACGGTCGGGTGTGGGCTCAAGATAGACTCAGCGAAGGGGGCGTACGGATACAAGTCTGATCTAACCCCGGAAGAGATCAAATACAACGAGCGTACCTATGCGATGGTACTATCGCAGGTATCAAACATCCTTGAGTTCGCCCAAGACGCCAAGTTTGAGATAATCTCGTGCACGCCGGATTCCGCGCTCAACAGCCTCGTTCCGTACCGCGACTTCAGTGAGGCGTATGCCGAGGAGATCGAAAAGATTCCTGAGCCGAAGACAGTCGGATTGAAGCATCCGAAGAGAGTCGGGGCGGCTGCCCCAGTTACAGAGCAACCGACCGTGGAAGCCGTCCCTCGCACGAAGAGGGTGTCGATCCTTATTCCTACGTTCAACCGGGACGACTTGCTTGAGCTTGGTGTCCAGTCGATTGGACGACAGAAGCTAAATAACTCCGAAGTTTTTGTGCTCAACGACGGACCCGATAGCGCAACTACCCGGAAGATTGCTGAAGACAACGGTGCCACGTACGTGCATACTGGAACTCGTTTCAACGATGCCAACAATCAGCCAAAGATCCCGTGGCGGGTTCCGGGGTATGCGTTCAACGTCGGGGCGAAGATTGCTACCGGCGAGATACTCGTTTTGACTTGTCCAGAGATATGGCACATGGAGCCTGACACTGTCGAGAGGCTCGTCGAGCCAGTGTCGCGTAGCATGACTAACGTCGGAATTCCAGACGGAAAAGACGACGACGGGTCATTCCTCAAGGCCATAAAGAGCGACAAATCACACGCCGACTTTGGTCTTTACGAAAAGCTCAAGAATCTTCGTACTGAACTTCCGTTTCTGATGGCCGTCAGCAAGATATCGTACATGTCGATGGGTGGATATGACGAGGACTTCACCGGTAGATGTTACGACGACGATGACTTCATTGAGAGGCTGAAGTCTGGCGATCATGAGTTCGTAAAGACAAGCGCCCACTGCGTGCATTTGTATCATCCGCGCCAGACGATAGCCGGAACCGGCGACAAGGATAGGGTCGAATTCAACAAAAAATTGTTCAACGAGCGTCGCGGGAATGTAGTCCGTAACTTTGGCCATGAGTGGGGAAAGCTGTAACGATGCTTACGCACGAATTCTGGGACGAAAAGCATCGGGAAGGAAATTCGTACTGGCTGACGAAGTCGAACCCAGAACGAGTCCTCACGTGGCACCAGATCACTGCTCCTGCAGGAAAGCGAGTCCTTGAGATCGGAATTGGAACGGGACTACTTGTCGGTCTGATGCACAAGAAGGGAAACGAGGTTGTTGCCTGCGACATCTCTCCAGTCGCTCTTGAACGAGTGAGCAATATAGCGGAGACCGTGCTCGTAGAGAATCTCGCCGACGTTGACCCGGTAGACTTGGCAATCTGTCACCTTGTATTTCAGCACTGTACCGATGAGATGATGCTCAAGATCATTGGGGACGTTCATCTGACTCCTAGTGGGGTCTTCTCGTGTCAGTTTGCGCATCTTGCCAGCGATCCGTCTCCGTCGGTTCAAGAAAACATCGACGCAGGAAGGCTCGTGTTCAGGCCGTTGGAGTCAGTTCTATCCGGTGTGTCGAAGACAGCGCCGTGGCTGCATGCGATCAGAATCCTTCGTCCAACCGTTCATCACTTCGAGGGAACTGACATTGGATGGAATTTCGTCATGTTCGAAGGAGAGCACCCATGAGATCTAACGACGTTCGAAGCTACACGGCTGCCGGGACACTCCCGTGGAAGCTACTACAGCTGAAGGAGCAGGCGATAACCCCGGACAAGCGGATCATCCCAATTCACATACAGCTGATACCAACAAACAAGTGCAACGGGACCTGCCCGTGGTGCTCGTGCAGCGAGGTCGACAGGTCGGTCGAAATTCCGTTCTCTGAGATCGCGAAGATAGCCGAGTTCTTCGCCGCTCGGGGAACGAGGGCCGTGACAATCACGGGAGGCGGCGAACCGACGCTGCATCCGAACTTCTACGACATTCTTTCTGTATTCAAGGCCAACTCGATTTCGGTTGGGCTTGTTAGCAACGGGATCAAGTGGGGAAAGGGAGAGATTAAGAATTCCGGCCTGATCTCTGGAACCGTCGATTGGATTCGTGTCTCGACGATGGACACGACCAGAAATGGCGATCAGCCAAAGTGGCTTGAAAATATTGCCTCTCAGCTTGATACGTATCTTGGCGTCAGCTTCACGGTGTCTAAGAACGTGAACACTGAGCTTGCGAAGAGAATATGCGAGGTTGCGAACAGGAACAAGGCCGTCACCCACATACGGTTCGTCGAGGACATTCTAGACCCAAATGACGCTCTAATGGAGCTTATAGAGAATTCGTGTAAGATGCTTACCGACAAGGGAATTTACCAATACCGAAGCAAGTTCACTGTGGGAACGAATCCGTGTCTGATTTCTCGGTTAAAGCCTATTATAGACGCAACTGGGCAGATCTTCGCTTGCTGTGGAGTTCAGTACGCAAACGCTAATTTTGGGCTTAGAAAGATGCCGAAAGAGATGTCGATGGGGCATTGGTCGAACTATGACGACATGAAGCCGTTCGACGGTAGCGTGTGCCAGAAGTGCTATTACAACGACTACAACACAGTTCTCAGCGGCCTGACCCAACCACTACGCCACATCAACCATGTGTGAGGACAAGTCGTAAATCAAAGCTATTGCGTACTTTCAACCCGTCTGTTACTATATGAAGGCTGTATTGTCGGATTAGTCTGGCGAGTGAGACTGTTCCTCTGCGCGGCTGCCCAGCTCGGTTCTCGTCGAGGGGACACGGATGATCTGTCTTGGAAAGATCAATACTCCAGTCATTGACGACTTGTTCATACACGATAACTATGGAACCGGCATCCCAGCTATTCCAATTGGGAACTTCACCGTAAAGCTGTACAACCCCGCCGGAGTAGAGGTCTCGGGGACAATCCCGGTAACGATAGTAGAGCTTGGCCTAGGACACTATCGAACGCAATTCACCCCGAATATGGTCGGAATTTGGATGCTGGTCGTCTATGAGGCTACGTACGCTCCCTACGGAAATCGCGGAGACTACCAGATATTTGCGCAGCTATTCGACGACATCGACATCCAGAATCTCGGGCTCGGAAACAGGCTCGTCACTGTCACTGTTCAGGACGCGTTCTCTCTCGATCCAATTGCCGGGGTATACGTACAAGTGTTCAATACCGGCATGACGACGCAGCAGGCATTCGGGTTTACGAACGTCAACGGTCAGATAGTATTCAGTCTGTTTGACGGAAGCTACAAGGTCGTGCTAACGAAGGTTGCTCAGTACGTCTTCACCGTCCCAGAAGATCTCACCGTAGCCGGAACGACGGCCGTAACATATCAGGGTACGTACTTCGACCCGGGGACTCCGAGCAGTCCTGAAGTCTGTATCGTCTATGGGTGGACATTCGATATCCACGGAGACCCGATATCGACGACCGTTACGGCTCGCGTTGTTGGAGACGACAACTTCCTCATCAGCGATCCGCTCATCGCCGGAACAGAGTCATCGACGACGTCCGATCCGACGACTGGATACTGGTCGATGGAGCTTATCAAGAGTGGACAGTACGCGTCCGGCGACCGGACAGTGCTGTATGAGTTCGAGATCGGCGACATGCACAAGACAGGGATCATTCCGAACCTTCCAATATGTCCGGTTGCCGACATTCTTGACCCGTAAAGGATGACAAATGGGACTTCCGCTTCGGATGAACCTGATGCGCGTCGTGATCTCTCCGCTGAGCCTGACGCGGACGGTCAAGGACGCCGATTTTCGTGAGCAAGTCGGAAAGAAGTTCTACGGGCCTGAGCTTACGCTACGGGGGCAGGTAAATCTTGCGACAAAGCCTGAATATGCCGTATCTAACCCATCCAGAACCGGAGACACCGAGCCAACAAAGGGAAGGCTCGTATTCAAGAAGAAGTATCTAGACGATCTCGGGGTCGTGCTCAAGAAGGGCGATCTGGTCGTTGAGGTCGGCCCTGAAGATGCGGCGACTCCTGTAAACTGCACGCTCATCACGGTAAGACCAGAGTCTCCGCACAGAGGAGACTTCCTTCTTATCTACGCCGAGTTCAAGTGGGACGAGGAGCAGAGAGGATCGCTAGAGCGATGATGCAGCTTCTCGGGGTCATGATCGGCGAATGGTCTAAAATACGGCACGTATTCTCGTCCACAGGCGTTGGACAGATCGTAACCCGAAAGTGGCCGATGCTTGGATCAAAGGCAGCTCGCGCCGCTGCTCGACGAATTCGTGAAGCCTTGAAGTCGAATGAGATGCGCCCAAACAGTGCGGCTACAATAGCCCTCAAGGGATCAAATACTCCGCTGATCGACACAAAGGCGCTTGTCCGCAGCATCATTGAACAGAAGGTATCGCCATTCGAGTACTATGGTGGCGTCGATCCAACGGCAACGCATCCGGTGTCGAACATTCCATTGTGGGTGATCGCTGTTCGCCAAAACGCGGGATACGTGATAAACGTCACGCCAGCAATACGAGAGAGGTTTCGAGCAGCGGGGCTTACGGTCGGAAATAACACGAAGTTCTTCGTAGTCCCTCCTCGGCCGTTCCTTGACATCGGGATCGAGGCTGCAATGAAGGACTTCTACGAGATCGTGAAGTCGATTCCGGGCGACATCAACTACATAGCCAAGTCGGCGAGGTAACGTATGTATCACGTACTGAACTTCCTTGAGCACGTAGACGAGTATACGTACGACGCTCACTACATATACTGCAACCTCGGAGTCTGCAGACTTCGCAGGCACGACGCGGCGCTCAACTACGATCCATTCGGGGTCTATGAAGAGGCCGTGATCGAAATGCGTGAAATTCAGGGGACAGCGATACGGCAGTTTACTGGAGTAGCAGTTGAGTCGTCGATCCCCGATGGAACGTCGATCACGTATCAAGCGAGCACCGACGGCGGAACTATCTGGCAGTGGTACAACGGGACCATATGGCAGACTGCTGGTGCTGGAGATTGGTCGACCCTTGTTCAGCTTGATGCCGGGGTTGGATCACTCACTGGTCAGCGAATCAAGATACGGGCTAAGTTCACGCCAAATACCGACGGAGACGAAACTCCACTGCTGATTCGTGTCTATGTATTCTACGAGGCCATATGGGCCTATTTTGAAGACCTGAAGAGAAGCATCAAGAGATTCATAGATTCCGGGAACGTCTGCTATCTATCGTACTCAGAGCAGCTCGCGGCTGCATCGACGACTGTTGATCTTGACACGAGCTGGACAGTCATCGGGGTTGACGCTGTCTACAACCTGACAACAGACCCGGGAAGAGCTGCAAACATCTACCAGTCGTATGCCGGTGGAGTCGTTACACTGACGGGGTCAGCCGCCTCTGGAAGCGTGATCGAGATCATGTACAGAGGAAGCTGCAACGTGTTCCTCGCAGCTGACGAAAATCTCCAAGTCTCCGAGGTCCCGGCGATCGTCGTGGTGCTTCCTCGGGCCGTTGAAGACAAGTACGGGGCCAAAAATCTTTACGATT
>Ga0066599_100000091_pt1 | contig 12073 bp, 12 predicted proteins | sample InisedmetaG_FD_60065 | JGI IMG/M metagenome (GOLD analysis project Ga0066599, IMG submission 60065) | Freshwater pond sediment microbial communities from the University of Edinburgh, under environmental carbon perturbations - Initial sediment | ecosystem: Environmental > Aquatic > Freshwater >...
CCATCAACTGTGATACGTCCGTAGAAACGGTTGTTAACCATTTTCTTAGCGTAACGTGTCATAATACCTTTAATAGGTGTAAAGTTGAATGGGTTATACATTGTAGGTGTTAATTGTAGAGGTACATACGGTGCGTAAATGTAACCTGTGTCTAACAATGACGTTCCTTTGTGTCCAATCAAAACTTGGTTTGGTGGGAAGTAAGGGTCACGGTAAACTTGGTAACGACCTGATAATGTACCAACTCTTTCAATACCCATGTTGTACTGATCTTGATCAGGAGCTGCGTTTGATACGTGGAAGTACTCTAAATCATCAAAGATAGCAGAAACCTCAGAAGATACAACGATCCAGTTAGCACCACCTCTCAAAGTTGATTTGTGGATTTGTGCTGACAATTGGTTGATTGCTGTAATCAAAGTTTGGTTCCAGTCTTTTTGAGTGTAAGATGTTGTTTGGCTGATTCTTCTCCATCCGTTGTAATCCCAACGTAATTGCCATGCCGCACCTTTACGTAAGTCACGTAAAATTTCACGGTCAATTTCAGCAGCTACTTGTTCTGATAACAATGCTGTTAATTCAGCTTCAGCATCGATGTTGTGGAATGCTGCAACGTCTTGAGCTAATTCAGGAGACCATTGTGCTCTTAGTTTTCTTTCTGTAACAGATACAGTTACTGACTCAAGGTCAAAAGAAACCTCACCAATTTGATCTTCGAATTCTAACTCAGCATATCTTCTATACCAAGCCATGAATACGTTAGCGCCACCTGATACGATAGTTGTACCTGTGTAACCATCTAAAGATGTAGAGTCACAATCAGCACATGCTGGACAAGAAAGGTCAACTTCTAAGTAGATAACACCGTTAGCGTCACATACATCGTAGTAGTTTGATCCATTTCCTGTTGGAGGTGTAGATGGAGCGGCGAAGTTATTACCGTTGTTAGTAAATTGTGTTTGTTGGTTGTTACCATATTTAACGATACCTTTACCGTAGATTTGAGTTACAACTCTAAACAATAATGGTACGAATACATCTTGACTACCGTATTTACCTGTGATTACGTTACATGGAGTTGTTTCATAATCAATTCCTGAAGTACCATAAATTCTAAGGTCAGAAAGGAATGATTCTGTATCCATTTCGTTACCATCAGGACCGATAAGTTTACCAGCACCTGAATTAGCAAATCCTTTAAGTGCGATGATAACTTTTCTTGTATTACCTGAGTAATCATTTAATGTAGTATCAACTAAATCACTACCAACCCATTTTTGTACAGTTGTGTTAGCAGTTACTGCAGTCCACTTACCTTTAGAGTAGTCAAACAATCCTGGAGGATCTAAACCAGCTTCATTTCCTTCGTAGAATAAATCATAAAGATTTTTCTTGTAAGGGAATCCACCTGCAGTTGCATCGTAACCAGCGTTAGGGTTAGTAGGTCCGTTAGGTGCTCCGATTGGTGCGAAGTGCTCACCACCCGCATTTGTGTTGTTGTCAGGAGTTGAGTTAGGATACAAGTTAGCGAATTCAGAAGATTCGTTTTGGTATCCTTGGATTTTAGGTACGAAGTAGAACAATTTACCGATAGGTAAGTTCATTGCTTGTACAGATACGATATCGTTAGCTAATAATTTAGAGAATACACGTCTTACGATAGGGAAAACTACAGTTTCGAATGCTCCGTTAGAAGATCCGTCTGAAGATGCCTCGTTGATAAGGTGTGACGCTTGGTTCTCATATAATTGAGCTACGTTTTCTTTTAGGTGACCTTTTAGACCATCTAAGAAGCCTAATTTGTCCCACTTGTTAATTGTGTCTTCTTTGATAACTTTAAGGTGTTTCAACCCGATGTTACCTACAAGACCTGATTCTAATAATGCTCCCATTTTTTTTGGTTTTTTATTATTTATTGTTTATTTTTTATTTTAATTTACCCATTAAATCCTTCATTCTTAAGAATTGTGGATTCTCATAAGTTTTTGATTCAATCAAGTTAACCGCAGATCCTGTCTCAGCAGTTTTGTTTACAGTTCTCTCAATTGATTCGTTGATTTTTTGTTCACCTACTGAACCATTTGATGATAATTCACCTTTAATAGTTTTGTATAGATTTTTAGATTCTTTTAAAGACTCGATGTTATCAAATCTTCTAAGAATGTTTATTTTTTCTTGCTTAGTTGTTGAGTGCTCTGTGAAAAGTCTAGTAGCATAAGCCAAGTTAGAGTTGAATACCGCAACTTCGTTTAATTTAGTTCTAAATACATCAAGAGCTTGTTTGTATTCTTCATTCTTCTCTTTCAATAATTGAACTTCCTCATTTGATCTACTTTCGGAGATTTTAAATGGATTATACTCAAAGTTTCTGTTATTCATTCTTCCTTTTCTTAAACCACGGCTATTGTCTTTTGATCCATTACCGTAAGTTCTTGAAGCTTCTTTAGTTTCTTCTTTTTCAAAAGCTTTTTCTCCTTTAGAATTTGTCATACCTTTTTTAGTGGTGTAATCTTCTTTACCTTTCATGGTTTTAGATTTGTCACCCTTATTCATTCCGTATTCACCTTCTTTAAATTCAAACTTCGCTTTACCAGTACCCATGGCTTTAGTTCCTTTACCGAAAGCTTCTTTTTTCTTTTCGTTAAAACCTCCACTCATGTTTGGTTTTTTATCATATCCGAATTTAGGGCCTCTACCAATTCCAACACCTTTTGGTTTAATTGATTTTTTGATTGCTTCCATTAACGCACTTTCTAAGTCATCGTTATTGTAGTCACCTTCTTCATCTAAAGAATCATAATCTTCCTCATCTAAAGAATCATAATCTTCCTCATCTAAAGAATCATACTCTTCTTCCATACCGAATTTAACTTCTTCGAAGTCATCGTCCATTACGATTTCGTAGATTTTTTCTTCGGACTCATCAAACTCAGTGTCGTAACCTTCATGATATTCAGAATAGTCTCCTTCTTCTAAATCTTTTTCAAACCCAAATTCTTCCTCTTCCAAGTCATTTTCTTCATAGGATTCACCTAATTGAATTAAGTAATCATCGTCATCGTCAGAAAGATGAACAAAGTCACCTTCTTTCTTAACAACAATACCGTCTTCGTCACCCATCGCTCTAAAAACTTTCAAAACTTCTTCATCAGAAGCATCAGTCATGTCGATAGCGTCTTCGTCGTCCATGTCCATTTCGTCATCCATTCCCATTTCATCTTCGTCATCCATAGACATGTCATCCATACCCATTTCATCTTCGTCTTCCATGTCCATTTCGTCTTCCATGTCCATTTCGTCTTCCATACCCATCTCATCTTCGTCTTCCATAGAAATGTCATCCATTTCCATTTCGTCCTCGTCTTCGATAGCTGGTTCATCAATCTCTTCTTGTTCTTTTAAAGATTCTTTTACTAATTGCTTGATTTCCTCACTCATGGTAGACTGAAGTATTCCTTTTGCATTCTCTTGAAGAGTTTCCTCCAAATTCCTGATTTGGAAAAGAGCGTCTTCTACTACGTTTTTGTTAATACTCATTTTATTTTAAAATAGTTTTCTAATAAATATTCAGTTTTTTTAAAAAATTTCGTATTATGACGTGTTTAGACAAAAAAAATGGGAAAGACCTAAATCCTTCCCATTTTAAATTTTGTTTATTGAGTTATTAACCTTCGATTACCTCATCAATTTTAGACTCAACAATTGCCGTAATTCTCCAATCCATTGAGTAGTGTTCGTAAACTTTAGTTACTTTAGCCTCAACATCTGTAGGTGAAAATCCACGTACCAATTTTTCCTCTCTTTGTTTTTTAACTTTTCCTGACTCACTATCAACAAGGTCAGTTGTAATTTTTGCAATAAAATATTTTTCGTCCATAATTAATTATTTTAGATTAATATAAGAATAAATATTTTATTTATCAAGGAATGAGGATAATCTATCCATCAAACTTTTAGTTTTATCGACAGATGATGATTCCATACCCGTTGCTCTTTCTAAATTCATTTTTTTCTCTTCCTCAAGATTTTCCTCAAAATTTAATCTTTCGTTTGGTTCTTTAAATAAGTAAGCTCCCGGTGTTGATGGGGACGACACTAAGTCAAAACAGATTAATTCAAAATCATCCTGTACCTCATTTTGTTCACCAACTTTTTTAAGTGATCCCACCCCACGAGATGAAATACCTAAAGTAACTCCTTGACGTAAGTAGTTAGCTGCCAAATCTCCTTTAGTGGAAACAATCCCTCTTTCGTGGAAACCTGGACTTGTTAGTAATTTAAGTTTGCCTAACAATACAGGGCCTTCCCACCATACCTCAGTAATAATGTGTGATACACGATCAAGATCAATAAGTGATGACTCAGGGTGATTTAACTCAGATAAAGAAACTCCCTTATCTATCATCTTTTTATAGTTATCGGCCTCTCTTTTTAAGATCTTCTCAGGATAAATTCTACCGTTTCTATTTGGGGTATTATATTTCTGTAAAACCGCATAGAATTCGAATGGTTTTGAGTGATCCAACATATCACGATTTTCTCTAATCATTGATAAGTTTCTTCTTTCTTTTGGATCTATGTAACCAGCGTCGTACTCAACGAGGATACCTCTACCTGAATCTCTTGGTCCTAATATTTTTAAATCGCTCATCTAATATTTTTATATATAAATACTAAATAGTTTCAGTTTCTTTCTTTATGGGTTTTGCATTTCCGTTTTTGGTTAAATAAAACTTAAAGTATTTGTTTTTACTCATGGTATCGCCGTAAATAGATTTCACCAATTGTTTAACCATTTTTTTTAGTTTGGGGGATTTGAAGTCTATCTCATTTATTAAAAATAAATTTACTTCTAAATTTAAAAAGGACTTTTTATTCATTTGTAGACCGCTTGTTCTTAGGTCTAAATCTACGATAAATTTTGTGTCGAAATATTCTTTGTTTATGTTTTCTAAGACCGTGTGTTTAACTGATCTTGACATGTTGAGTACTACTCGGTTCCAATTTTCAACCTCATCTTTTGGTTCGACCCATGTTTGGATGTTTAAGAAAATTGATTTTAAATTTGCGGAATCGATTGTTCCATAATGTGATTTAAAGGATCTGTATCCCGTTAATTTGGTCGTTTTCCCTTTTTTCATATAAATTTTTCATATTCGGACTGTTTATTTTTGTATAATTGTACACAAATATTATATTTATATCAACAAGCAAAAATTTATGTTAATAGTAGAAGTAAAAAAAGGTAATATTGAGAAAGCGTTAAAAGACCTAAAAGGAAAGGTTATTAGAACTAAACAAAATTCAATTTTGTTCGGTAGAAAAGAGTTCACAAAAAAATCAGTTATCGAGAGATCCGAAAAACAAAAAGCGTCTTACATTCAAAAAATCAAAAGTAATAACTAAAGACCTTCGTTAAGTTGTTTTAACTTATAGTAATTCAATTCTGAAAATGATTCCGTCTGCAATTTAGTTAAAACCTGATCTATTGTTTTAATAGTGTCGGAATCACTCTCCCCATCCTTTTGGTTGTTAAGTTTTGAGATCACACTCTCTTTTTCAGTATTGTAACTCTCAACTAAAGACTCTTTAGGTGTAGATAGGATTTTTTTAAGTTCTTTTCTTTCAGACTCGTTTAAAGATGAAATGTAACTCTCAACCGTTCTGTTTGCGACATTAACCATAGATTTAAGAGGAACATTAATTATTTCTTTCTTCTCATCTTTTTTGTTTTTTAAAGATTCTAAAATAACTTTTTTACTCTTAATTTTATTCTCTAACGCCAATACATTAGTGGAGAATAAGTTATCGATATCTTGGTATTTGTTTTCACACTTAATGTGACCAACCCAAGATTTAAGTTCTTGTATTTGTTTTGGGGTTACTTTATTGTATAGGTTTTCATATGACGTAATTGACCCATTAACAAACTCATTTGCAATAGACTCATCCAATCCTTTCTTATCAGATAGTTCATCGTATAAATAAAATATTTTAGAAATATTTTTATTTTTTAATACCAATTGCTCGAAAACAAAAAGATTATCTTTAAGTGTATTTTTCTGGTAAGACTCAGTTAAGTAAGTTTCTATTTTTGATTTGATTTCCCCAAACATAATTTTAGTTTTTTAATATAAATATCATTTAATTCTTTTTGTTTCCACAACTTCAGAACTAGTGGTTTCTTCATCATAAATGTCGTCATCAACTTTTTTACCTTCCCACCATTCATCATCTGACATATCCTCAAGAAAATTACTTAAGTTATCTTCATCAACATAGGTATTAATCTGACGAGACCACCACTCTTTAACTCTTATCGTTGCATGACGTTCCGTAACAACCTCAACAACTTTTAACGTCGGAACTTTAATTTCCTCGGTTCCAAAGTTTGGGTTTTCTATACGTAATTGAGTTAAAAAGTTCATATCAATATCGTTAACCTCAAGTCCAATAATCCCAATTGCATCTAAAATTGCTCGATCGTTTCTATAATCTATTGGTTGTCTAGGATTACCTCTACCTTCAATATATTCATCCATAAGAGACAAAATCTTTTTAAGATTTTTCTGTGACATTTTTGCAAACTTACTACCCATAATATTAGTCTTTAAGTAATTTACCTAATTGTTCTTCTATCATACCTAACGAACCGTTCATCTTTTGGAAATCGAGGAACTCGTCTTCATCGAAATCATCTTCGATGGTCTCTAAAATTAATTTATTTTTTTCTTTTCTTACCGATTCAGGAATTGGGGGTGCCCCTCCTTCTGGTGGCGGTGGAGGTGCTCCTCCTCCTCCTTCTCCCATATCACCACCAGGTGCTGCTCCTTCTGCTCCTGCAGGTGCGGTTGTTCCTGATGCGGATTTATATAGTTTGTCTACGTTATCGAATATTCCTGTTTTGGTAACAATTGTTGCGGTATTATCAAGTTCTGCGGATACCGCTCTTTCCATTCTAACTTGTAATAACTCATTTTTAATTTCATCATCTGAGAAACCAAAAATATGTTTCTTAGCCCATGTTGCTGATGTTGGTTGAATTGATTTAGGGATTTCAGTAACCAACTCTTTATAAAGTGCCACTTTTTCTTTCCACACATCAATCATCAATAAATCGGCTTGTTTTGATGGGTTTGTAAGTTGTAATGTGAAGTTGGATAATTCATCTTCAAACCCTAATAGGAATAAGTGAATGATCGCTATTTTATTCATTTCAGCAATTGCCGATTTTTGAATTCTATTAATAGTTCTTGCAAAACGGATATCTAATAAAGATAGGTTTTTACCATCACCTACAGGTTCCTCAAAACCTAAATAAGCTTTAGGTATACGAAGAGCCGTAACTAATTTCTTTTGTATGTATTCAATATCGGCGATCTCTGAAAGGTTTGTTGCTCCTGGTAAAGTATCAATTGGGTTTCCTTGAGCAACATCACGAACAGGAATGAAATAATCTTGGTCTACCGCCATTTGGTTGAATCGTAAATCAACATTTCCTGTTTTTCTATCAACAATCTGATCTCTTTTGAATTTATTGGCAACTCTTTGTACGTATGCCTCAACATCCTTATCATCCATGTTTCCTACGAACACCTTAAACACCCTTCTTTCAGGTGCTCTTGATGTACGATAGATCAACATCGCATCTTCAGACAATACCAATTGTTTCCAAATACGACGAGCTTTCTCTAACATCGATGTTCCATAAGGAAGTTTTCTATCATCACCTAATAATCTAAAGTGGGCGACCTCCCATGTGTTAAATTCGGCGTCTCTTGCTTTCCAATTGAACTTTAATGCTTTTCTGTTAAGGTTCATAGTCGCTTGAGCGGTTCTTGAGTCAATACCTCTTTCTAATCTTTCGATCTCAATATTAGGTAATTGTAAACACCCATTAATGCCTTTTTCGGCATCTAACTTTAAATAAACAAAGTTATCACCATACTTACACATGTTTCTAATCCACATAGGTAAATTGGTGTTTATATCTAATGTATTGACAAATAAGTCAACTAATATACTTTTAATTCTTTTTGATTCTGAGTAAACTTGTAATACGTATCCGTTTTGATCTGGTGTTGTTGATTCTTCAGCATAGATATCAAGAGCTGTGGAAATCTCAGGAGTATACTCCATAGATTCGTAATCGTAAAACGCGGCTAATCTCGTTGGTTCATAGTATACCGCTTGAGTATACAAGTTATTTTCAACCTTAGCCCAGTTGGTACTCAAATAGAGTGATTGCTGATTTTGGAGTTTTGCTTTCTCGTATTCAGCCTTATCTTGAGTTTTTAAAATTTCTTTTTTATCTAACTTATAGTCAGGTTGACCCTGACCTAATGTCGAATTCGGCCCAAATGTCTTGGATAACCTTTGCCAAACCGTTAGATCTTGATTATTATTTTCCATATTAAAAGTTTAACTATAGATATAAATATTTCAATAGTTGGACTTTACTCAAATAACAGATAAAGTTATGGGTTGATGGTAGGTGTTGGCGTAGGTGTTGGCGTAGGGTACTCAATTTGAACATTAGAATCTATAGGTGCAGATTGTTTTTTGGTAAAAGTTATTTGATATACTTTTATACCAGTCGTAATCTGTCCAGGAACAATTAATTTTGATCCATTTGCAATTCTACCCGATCTTCTTCTAAAGTCTAAACCCATAATCTTATTTCATTATTCCACCAAATAACCAACCATATGTTTGGTAGTCATTTCTTGATGGTGCGTTATTGTGCATTCCCATTCTTTCATTTATAACATTTTGATTTGGAATTAATGGATCAAAATGAGTTTCTTTTTTAACCGATTCGTTATCAACAACCGCCCAAGAATCTATCATTGACTTTGCTTGTTCAGTCGCTTTCTCCAATTTAGAAAAAGATGATTCTGCTATATAAATAGCCATCGATATCCCCATGATTAAGTCATCGTGTTGTCCTTTTTGGTGATCAGGTCTTCCGTTAATATAAACGAATGTGTTCATCTCATTATATAAACGAACACTTCTTACTTTAAACTTATGTCTAATCCACTCCTCAAACGCGGCAATAATCTGAACCCTTTTGTTATTAAAGTTAATACCGGGGATCTTCTCAACTGAAGACTTATTATTTGCCCAAATATTGAATGGGTCAATTCCCTCAACATATAGGTTTTTATATCCAAGTTCTTGCATTTTTCTAACCGTTGTAATTCCCATACCACCAGTGATATCGACTACAACAAATGCGCTATACATCATACCCCACTTATATGCGATTTCCGCTAATGTATCGGGTGGAATTTTCCCAACATACTCTAATACTTGTTCTCTTTCGTCAAAATCAATAATCACTATTGATGAAAAGTCCTCACTATCCCCACGAGAAACGTCAACTCCCATAATGTACTTATGACCTTCAACAGGTTCTTTCCATATCCATAGAGCATTACCCATTAATTTAGATGGAGCGTCCATTAAGGAATTATTTTTAATCTCTTCAAGTTGTCTGTTGTCAAATACGTTATCACCTGAACCTAAGAATTCACAATTTAACTCTTGGTTAATTTTTCTTTTATCGTATTTAAGTTTTTTTACCATTTTTTCATACCAAGTAGAACATGGTTTGTATCCTTGATTGAAAAAGTGTTGCATTTCATTATAATCTCTATTAAATGGGTCGGTGTGAGCCCAAGAGATATTTTTAGATTCGTCAAATTCTTCTTTATTTAACAGATAATGTATTAAATCATCCGTAGGTACCAAATAAAGATCTTTAGCGTATCTAGGGTCTCTATACCAGAACATTTCAGAGATTTTGAAGTTATTCATTCCCTTTAATGACTGATCATATATCTCATAATAAATTGGGTCGTATCCGTTAGGGGTAGAAACTACAATTACCTTACCACCTGTTGATAAGGACGCCATACAAGCTGCCCAAAAATCACCATCGGCTTCGATAAACGCCGCCTCATCAAATACAAGAATGGTTGGGGTAAATCCACGAAGTGCATCTTTTGATGTTGCAACCGCCTTTACCTCAGATCCATTTGTTAATTTATAATGTCGTTGTGAATTCTTTTCTGCCGCAAAACCAGCAGCAACCCAAGATGGCCATTGATCAACAAAGGCTCTAATCTTATTTGCCATCTCCATTGATGTATCAAGTTTGTTGGCAATAATCAATATTTTTTCAGGTTGGTTTTTCTTAGCGAAAACTAATCTTTTTGACACCCAAGCCGCGGTTACCGTTGATACACCCGCTTGTCGATATTTTAGTGCGATATTCTCCTCATAATCTTCATAATCTTTAAGAAGTGAGATTTGGTCTGGAAATAATTCTAATGGAACGTACTTGGATACGGTATTATCGTATGTCTGTAAATACGTTCTAAGAGCATATGGAGTATCTTGTAGACACTTCACATATTCAATCATTACTTGTTCTTTAGTTAAACCCATATCTAATAAATATCAATTAGGGGTTTTTGTTGTAAAGACTATTTTTTTCCTATAGAAAACATCTTAGCGATTGGTAACTCCATAGGAGCTTCGTCAGAGAACATAGTTACTTTCTTTGGTTTACGAAGGATCATGCTCTCAGAATCTTTTTTTTGAGATTTCTTTTTTTTCTCTTCTTCTAACATTCTTAAGATTTTAGTTTCCCAATCTTTTTGTGTTCCCTCGTTAGTTTTTTCTTTTTTGTTTACACTTTTTTCAGGGTGTTTTTTCTCAGGCATTTCTTTGTATTGTTTTTTTGATGTAGAATCCGAAAATTCTTTTGCCATTTTACACCACTTACAATTTTTAGAAGAACATTTATTACAACGAGCCCAAAATAAACCTTGTTGAGCTTTGGATTCAAATTTTTCTTTGATCACACCTTCCGTTGCAAGATCTTCTTCTTTATCTATTGTTGCATCACCTAAATCACCCATTCCGTCAGGTGCTTGAACTTGATGTGGGTCTTGTGATATTTGACCGGCCGTCGCATCATCTTTATCAACATTAATTTCCTCACTCATTTCAGTTTCCATTGGGGTTGCCTTTACGGTACCGTCAGGTTTCTTCTCAACCTTATAACCCTTTCCAGTTGGGTTATTTGGTAAATCACCACCTTGTGGCCCTATATTAACAATTTCTTTTGCTGGTTCAGTAGTTTTACTTACTTGCTCCTTAGATTCTTCTTTTTTAAATTTTTTAAATCTCTCAACCATCAAATTAATTTGACCTTGGTTCATTTTTGAAATGGTTTTTAATGAAATCCCACTTTCAACTAAAAACGTAACTTTTGTACTATTTTTCATAAACAACTTCTTTTTCAAATTGTAATACTATATCTCTTTCATATAGTTTATCTTTAACACTTTCTTCAGTTTCACCAAACTGAAAAACTAATCTTTTAATTATTGAGAAATCTTTGTCGTCATTTTCTTTTTCCCAACCTAACGCAATAACTCCATCCATAGAATCAATAACGGAAAAAACGTCAGAATTTTGAACCAATTCAAATTCTATATCTTCGTTAATTAATGTCCCGACTTTTTTAATGTATTCTAAATCAGGTGGTGATGGATAACCATTTGCTGGTTTTGATTCCCAGTTCTCACCAAAAACTTCTAAAGTATCGGAAAATATGAATTCATAAATGTTATCACCCTTATAATTTGGACCAAGACCATTTATGTATATCAATCGATTCATATGATTCTACCTGATTTTGTAATCTTAACTTCGTTAATACCTTCTTTAAATATTAAATTACCTTTTGTTGATAAACCCATAAGTTTAACTCTTGGATTTTCTCTAATATAATCTAATGCAATATCAAGTTGTTCTGCGGATTCTGATAGTCTTACAATGTTTTCTTTATTTTGCTTGTAAGTTAAACTAGTTTTTCTATCTTTTTTAAGTTGGTATTCTTTTTCTTCATCTTCATTGATAATGAAATATTTTGATAATACTTTATCAACTGATGACTCACCAAACGTACCGTGACTAAAAGTGTTAAAATTTGAATGATTTTTTCTTCCCTTTCTTCTTTCTCTATGGTATTCGTCTTCTTCGAAATCATTAAATT
>Ga0066599_100000092_pt1 | contig 12008 bp, 13 predicted proteins | sample InisedmetaG_FD_60065 | JGI IMG/M metagenome (GOLD analysis project Ga0066599, IMG submission 60065) | Freshwater pond sediment microbial communities from the University of Edinburgh, under environmental carbon perturbations - Initial sediment | ecosystem: Environmental > Aquatic > Freshwater >...
TTTCTCTTACTGAAGCAGCAATTCGATTAGCAGCAAATAATGCATCAAATCCATTATCAGTTACTATTAAACAATAATCGGCATAATTTAACGGTGCTGCAAATCCACCACATACAACATCCCCCAATACATCAAATAATATCACATCATATTCATCAAAAGCATTTAATTCTTTTAATAATTTAACAGTTTCACCAACTACATAACCTCCACAACCAGCGCCAGCAGGTGGTCCACCGGCTTCTACACAATCAACGCCACCGTAACCTTGATAAATAACATCTTCAGGCCAAACATCCTCATAATGATAGTCTTTACTTTGTAAAGTATCGATAATTGTTGGAATTAAAAAACCCGTTAACGTAAATGTACTATCGTGTTTAGGGTCACATCCAATCTGTAAAACCCGTTTGCCACGACGGCACAATGCTACGGAGATATTACAACTAGTAGTTGATTTACCTATCCCACCTTTTCCATAAACAGCTAATTTCATATAAATGTTTTTTTTTAAATTAATTTTCTGAATTTTTATCCTAAATTTTGCTAATGATTGAAAGTATGTTTAGGATTTTAGATATACATATAATTATAGAGAAATTTTTAAATAAATAAAATTTATTTTTATTTAATAATAGTTTAACTATACATATTAATTAATAGATCTTTAATATAAAAAGAAAGTTGATTAAATCGACTAAATATTATTAGAATAATAATGTAGAAAATAACTTTAGTATAAAAAAAATTTTATTTTTAATTGGAGAATTTTAATGGAATGGGATAATATTGAAAATTTTTTGTCAAATATAGTATTTGGAATCTTATTAGTCACAATGATTTTATATTGGGTTAATTTAATTATCTCACAGAATCTAGCTTTAGCTAAGATCGCTAGATTTGGCTCAATAGTTACGAATATATTATTATTCTTTATTTTAGGTTTACGTTGGATTGTTGCCGGTTATTTTCCATTAAGTAATCTTTATGAATCATTACTATTTTTAACATGGATGTTATTAACTATTTATTTATATTTAGAATATAAAACAAAAAGTAAATTGATTGGTTCAAGCTTAATTCCTATTGCTTTATTAATAGATGGCTTTGCAAATTTAACACTACCTATTGAAATGCAAAAAGCGAGTCCATTAGTGCCGGCATTACAATCAAATTGGTTAATGATGCATGTTAGCATGATGATGTTAAGTTACGCTACATTAATAATTGGCTCATTATTGTCAATATTATTTTTAGTTATTTCTAAAGGTCAAGAAGTTGATTTTAATTTATTGGAAAATTCGAAACTTTCATTGCAAAAATCAAACAATCTTATTGTAAATAATACAGCTTTAGCTTACGAACAAATATCTTTTTTACCAACGAGTACTATTCAAAATAGTAAATTAAAACTTCTTCAAAGTATTGATAATTGGAGTTACAGAGTAATTGGCTTAGGATTTCCTTTTTTAACGATTGGAATTATAGCAGGAGGCGTTTGGGCAAACGAAGCTTGGGGGGCATTTTGGAGTTGGGATCCTAAAGAAACTTGGGCTTTAATTACTTGGTTAGTTTTTGCATCTTATTTACACTCACGAATTACAAAAGGTTGGGAAGGTAAAAAAACAGCAATTTTAGGCTCTTTAGGATTTTTTGTTATATGGATCTGTTATTTAGGAGTTAATTTATTAGGTAAAGGTTTACACAGTTATGGATGGCTTTCTTAATAAAGATAAATCTAAAAATGAATATTCATTTTTAGATTTATCAATTCTTTAATAGGCTAAGCCTAAACTTCTTGTAGTTTCCGCACCTAAATATACACGGACACTTAAAAAATCTGTTGGACATGCTGTTTCACAGCGCTTACAACCAACACAATCCTCTACACGTGGGGATGATGCTATTTGAGCTGCCTTACAACCAGACCATGCAACCATTTCCAATACATCGGTAGGACATGCTCTTACACATTGAGTACAACCAATACATGTTTCATATATCTTAACAGTATGAGACATAATAGATACCTTACATTATCTTAAATAATTATTTAAAAACAAAATTAATTTGCAATTAATATATTCTATGTTATATTATATATAAATCAAAATAAAATAAAAACACAAATTCGAAAAATTTTTATAGATACTTAATTTAGACCCAAAAATTAAAATAATAATAATTCTGAATTTATTTTTATGTTTCAATTTAATCGAGTAAATAAACAAGTTTTAAAAATAGTTAATGAAATAAATTCATTAGAAGAGTCTTTTAAAACATTGACGGATCTAGAACTCAAAAATAAAACATTTCAATTAAAAGAAAAATACAAAATAGAAAAAAGTATAGATAAAAGTACTGATTCAATTTTACCCCAATCATTTGCCTTAATTCGTGAAGCTAGCATACGGAGCTTAGGGTTACGACATTATGACGTTCAACTAATTGGTGGGTTAATCCTAAATGAAGGAAAAATTGCAGAAATGGCAACAGGCGAAGGAAAAACCTTAGTTTCAACTTTATCTGCCTATCATAATGCTTTAGCAGGAGAAGGAGTCCATATAATTACGGTAAATGATTATCTAGCAAATAGAGATAGACATTGGATGGGACAAATTCATAATTTTTTAGGTTTAGACGTTGGTTTAATACAACAAAAAATGTCTTCTAAAAAACGAAGAGATAATTATAACAGTGATATTACATATGTAACAAATAGTGAATTAGGGTTTGACTATCTTCGTGATAGTCGAGTCTTTCATCAAAGAGATATAGTAAAAAAACGACCTTTTAACTACTGTATTATTGATGAAATTGATTCAATACTAATTGATGAATCTCGAACTCCTTTAATTTTATCTGCTCCTGAGAAAACTCCTATAGACAAATATATTGTTGCAGCTGAAATACCTAAGTATTTAGACTTAATAGTTCATTATGAACGGGATGAAAAAAGAAAAAATGTTATTTTAACAGAGCAAGGATTTAAAAGAATTGAAGAAATATTAGGAGTTTCAGATTTATACAATAAAAAAGACCCTTGGATTCCATATATCCTGAATGCCTTAAAAGCCGAGGCATTTTACTCTAAAGGAAAAGATTATATAGTCCAAAATAATGAAGTTTTAATTGTTGATCAATTTACGGGACGTATTATGCCAGACCGTCGTTGGAGTAATGGATTACACCAAGCTGTAGAAGCGAAAGAAGAACTACCTATTAGAAATGACAGCCGAACTCAAGCATCAATAACATACCAGGGACTTTTTCGTTTATATTCAAAATTATCAGGTATGACTGGTACAGCAAAAACAGCAGAATATGAATTTGAAAAATTTTATAACTTACAAGTTGAAACTGTACCAACAGCAAAACCAAATATTCGTCAAGATTTACCTGACCGAATTTTTAAAGATGAATTAACAAAATGGAAAGCAGTTGTTGAAGAATGTAAACGCATTAATAGGATTGGTAGGCCTATTTTAGTTGGAACAACTAGTGTAGAAAAATCAGAAATTTTATCAGAACTACTTACCGAATCAGGCTTAAAGCATTCTATTTTAAATGCTAAGCCTGAAAATATAAAGAAAGAAGCAGCTACTATTGCAAAAGCGGGTTTAAAAAATGCAATTACTATTGCAACAAATATGGCTGGCCGAGGGACTGATATTATTTTAGGTGGAAATATTGAATATAAATCAAAAGTTATTGTTTATACGATTTTAAGAAAGCTCAAAACAAATATATTAACTTTAGATACACTTGGTGAATATGATAACAAATTAGGAATCCAGGGTAAAAAAATGTTAAATGATTTAATTTTAAATAAAAATTTCCAAGAACAATCCAATTCGGTTCTCGTTCAACTATTACAAGAAGTAAATCCAAAATCAAATGATAATGATAGTAAAAAAAATAAAATTAAAAAGTTATTACAATTAATGGTTCGTGAAGTAATGATAAATTATGAAGACGAATTTAATTCCGATAGTCAACGAATTAAACAACTGGGGGGTCTCTATGTTCTTGGAACTGAGCGTCATGAATCAAGAAGAATCGATGATCAGTTGAGAGGACGGTGTGGCCGACAAGGTGACCCTGGAACCTCATGTTTCTTTTTAAGTTTAGATGATGAAATATTTAGAGTTTTTGGGGGTGCTAAAATACAACAAGTTCAATCTCTTATGGCCGGGCAAGACGATATGGCCATCGAGACTGCATTTTTAACAAAACCTTTAAATAATATACAAAAACAAGTAGAGGAATATTATTTTGATATTAGAAAACAGTCATCTGAGTATGACGAAGTTCTAAATGATCAAAGAAAGCTTATACTAAAAATGCGAAGTGCTATATTACGAAGTAATTTTTTAAAGCCGCATTTCCAAGGCTTTATGATTATTTTAATCGATGGGATACTTAATGATGTAGCTAATATGCCATTTAATGAAATCCAATCTACATTAAAGAATATGTTCGGTATAGAGTTAGACTTAGAATTATTAGAATATAAAATTGATCATAAACGCTTTAAACAGCTAATAAAAAACTCTAACTTTAAAAAAACTTCAGCAACGGTTAATATTGAACAAATGACGATGGTTGAACTTACAAAAAGCGGAGCATTTTTATTCGATAAATATGAACTTGGGCTTGTTTTATTAAAAGAATTTTTAATAACCTATGAATTAAAAGAAATGGTATTTGATATTCATTGGTCTGGATTATCAAGAGAATTAGAAAGATGTCTAACATTGTTTTGGCTAGATCGCCTTTGGGAAGATCATATCGATACTATGGACGCTCTACGTGACACTGTAAGTTGGCGAGCTTATGGACAGCGAAATCCTTTATACGAATATAGAGAAGAAGCTTATCTTCTTTACAAAGAAATCACAGAAACTTTTCCACAATTGGTTTTTTGGGATATATTAAATGGGAAAATACTTTAAAGTATTTTAAGATATTTTAATCGTATTAATTTAAACAAAAATTATTATTTAAAAATAAAAAAGTTATGACTAAATCTACATTATCAAATAAACAACGTTATTCTGTTTTAAAAGTATCTGGATTTCGGGCCCGTATGTCGACACCACAAGGTAAAAAAATAATAAGAAATCGTAGAAGAAAAGGGCGAATTAAATTAGCAACTAAACACTAAAGATATTAAGTTCGAGAAAATTTATTAATTAGATTATTTTCTCCTCTAGAAGTTATTAATCTAATAATGTTTTAGGATAAAAACGTATAGTCCGTTATTTATAAGTTTTTCCTATTCAATTGAAAAAACATCAGGGTTATAATATGGAATTTATTAGAGAATTGACAAATTTAATAGAAGCTAAGTATCCGATTCTATATTTGACAACAATTGAAGAAGAACGTTTAGAAAATATTATTTTGAAAAATATTTTTAAACGACATTTTTTTAGTTGGGATTTTTCAGATGGTTATAAAAATTATCAGGGTTACGACCCTACAAATATTGAATCCGATAATTCTTACGTAGAAGGATGGCTGTCTTTATGTACATATGAAAATTATGGCCAACGAAATCCACTCGAAGCTTTAAATCTTATTGACTTTATCGAAATACCAAGCATTTTTTTATTAAAAGATTTTGATCGATTTTTAACAGATACTTCAATTTCACGAAAATTAAAAAATCTTTATAGAAGACTAACATATCAACCTAAAACGATTATTATTATTAGTTCAGAAGTCAATATACCTCGAGAGTTAAGAGATTTAGTTACAGTACTTCAATTTAACTTGCCTATCGAGAGTGAAATCGAATCACAATTAAAAGGATTAATTAAATCAGCAAACCTTAGAATTGAAACCCAATTGATTAAAAATCTTACTAAAGCATGTCAAGGTTTATCAATGGAAAATATTCGTCGAGTTGTCGAAAAAATTATTGCTACCTATAAAACAATTGACGAAAATAGTGTGAAAGTTATTTGGAACGAGAAAAAACAAATTATTAGCCAAACAGAAATTTTAGAATATTGGGAAACCGATGAAAAAATCCAAAATATTGGAGGTATTGATAATTTAAAAGATTGGTTAAAAAAACGAACAAATTCGTTTGGAATAGAAGCATTAAAATATGGATTGCCTACGCCTAGAGGATTATTATTAGTAGGTATTCAAGGTACAGGGAAATCATTAACAGCTAAAGCTATTGCAACCGAATGGCAACTTCCTTTATTAAAATTAGATGTAGGGAAATTATTTGGAGGAATTATTGGAGAATCTGAATCAAGATTGCGACAAATGATTCAAATATCAGAAACTTTATCACCTTGTGTCCTTTGGATCGATGAAATAGATAAAGCTTTCAATAACAGCCCGAATAAAGGTGATAGTGGAACAAGTAATCGTGTTCTTGGGACTTTTATTAGTTGGCTATCCGAAAAAAATAAACCTGTTTTTGTAGTCGCAACAGCTAATAACGTAGAAATTTTGCCGCTTGAAATTATTAGAAAAGGTCGATTTGATGAAATTTTCTTTTTGGATTTACCCAGAAAAAATGAAAGAGAACAAATTTTTAAAATTCATTTACAAGAATTTCGTCCCAAAACTTGGGAATCTTTTAATTATATTCAACTAGCCGAATTATCCGAATCATTTTCAGGAGCCGAAATTAGACAAAGTATAATTGAAGCTATGTACTATGCATTTGATGAAAGCCGTGAATTTACAACGGATGATATTTGTTTTGCGTTAAATGAACTAATCCCCTTATCCCAATTAAATACAACACAAATGAAGAATCTTCAAAGTTGGGCTTTATCTGGTCGGATTAGATTAGCATCTTCTAAAAATTTTTAAAAAAATTTATGAAACAAAAAATTTTTCGTTTTTTAGCTGATTTACGATTTGCAATTTTTATTCTATTAGTTATTGCTAGTTTTAGTATAATTGGTACTATTATTGAACAAGATCAAACTATTGAAAATTATAAATTTAATTACCCGCTAACAAATCCTATTTTTGGTTTTTTATCATGGAATCTAATTATTAAATTAGGCTTAGACCACATATATAAAACTTGGTGGTTTTTAACATTAATACTAATTTTTGCAATAAGTTTATTAACTTGTACTTTTTTACAACAATTACCATCCTTAATTATTGCTCGGCGATGCCAATTTTTTAGAAAAGCAAATCAATTTAAAAAATTAAAAACTACTGTGGATGTAAAAAATCCTTACTTGAGCCAATTCATTTTTCGGATAAAAAAAAATAATTATTCTATTTTTCAACAAAAAGATATTCTTTATTGTTATAAAGGATTAATTGGCCGAATTACGCCGATTATTGTTCATTTTAGCATGATTATTATTTTGATTGGATCCATGATCAATTCTTTCATTGGGTTTAATGCCCAAGAAATTGTTCCTAAAAGTGAAACTTTTCATATTCAAAATATTTTTAATACAGGCATTTTGACAAAAATTCCAACTACTTCAACACGAGTTAATGATTTTTGGATTACTTATACAAAAAAAACAAATATTGATCAATTTTATTCAAATATTTCTATATTAAATAATTATGGATCAGAAATTAAACAACAAACGATTTTTGTTAATCATCCAATTCGCTATAATAACATTGTATATTATCAGACAGATTGGAATTTAATCGGCTTAAGAATTCGTAATAATGAAAGCAAAATTTTCCAATATCCCTTAATTTCACCCAAAATAGATGGCCAAAAGATATGGATTTCTTCTATCCCAATAATTTCCGAAACAAAAGGTTTTGAAAACATAAATATTTTAGCTAATAATTTACAAGGTTACGTATCATTATATAACAAATCAGGTACATTTATTAGCAATTTAGAAATAAATGAAACATTACATTTCCCCTTTTTGTTGACTTTGGTCGATTTTATAAGCTCAACAGGATTACAGATTAAAACTGATCCCGGAATTTTTATCGTTTATTGGGGTTTTGGATTATTAATGATCAGTACGTTAATTAGTTATAGTACATATTCACAAATTTGGATTTTAAAAGATCAACAAAAAATTTTTATAGGAGGTAATACCACAAGAGCAAAGTTTCAATTTGAATTTGAAATGTATAAATTAACTAAAAAATTATATAATGTATAAGCGATAAATAAATTAGAAATTTTATGGTTCATTTTTCAAAGGCAAATAAGATTAAAAGATTAAATAAATTTATAGATTAATTGTAGTAAAAAAATTTTAAAAACTACTATTATTGTATAATAAATCTATTAGAGACCTTATACTAAAAATATTTAATTTGCAATATTAATTTATATTTTCCAAAGGATTATTATTATGGATACTCGTTTACTTATTATTGGTGCACCTTTGATTATTGCAGCTTCTTGGGCTTTATTTAATATTGGAAGATTAGCTATTCAGCAACTTCAAAGACTTTCACGTTAATTATTAATTATAAAATAATTTAACTTACTTGTTTTTTTTTATAATTTCGATATAATTTCTGTGTTAATTATTTAGCAAATATATATAGACATGGCTGTTCCTAAAAAAAGAACTTCGAAATCAAAAAGAAATTCGCGAAAAGCTGTTTGGAAAAATAAAGTATTTACAAAAGCTCAGAAAGCCTTATCGTTAGCCAAATCTATTTTAAAGGAACAATCAACTAGTTTTGTTTATACTTTAGATAATACTAAAGATGAAACTTAGAATGGCTCAATTTCATAAAATTAAAATAATTTTTTTTATTTTAATTTTTTTATAAAATTAAAATAATTTTTTTTATTTTAATTTTATAAAAAAATTAAGAAAAATTTATAAAATCTAAGCTTTATATCCTTAATAATATTAAAAAGTGAAAATTAATAAGCGGATGTGGCGGAATTGGTAGACGCGCTAGATTTAGGTTCTAGTGACTTTTGTTGTGAGAGTTCGAGTCTCTCCATCCGTAACTAAATATCTAAGATTCCAATATTCAAATGAATAATCCCATATATTATACCTTACAGCAATTACGAGTTTTAAAAGCTATTGCTAAAGATAAAAATTTCAAAAATGCCTCTGAAACATTATATATATCTCAACCGTCATTGACAAAACAAATTAAAATGCTTGAAGCTCGTACAGGTTTACTATTAATTGATCGAAGTAATGCAAGTAAAAAAGTAACTTTAACTGCAGTAGGTTCTTTATTTCTTCATTATGCAGAGAGAATCTTATCGCTGTGTGAAGAAACTTCTCGAGTTGTAAAAAATTTTAAAAAGGGAGAACGAGGTAATTTAACAATAGGATCTAGTCAAACAGTCGGTACATATCTAATACCACAAATTTTAGTATTGTATAATCACAAGTATCCTCAGATAAATTTCAATATAAAAATCGTTTCTACACAAACCATTTTACAAGGTATTATTGAGCGACAAATTGATATAGCAATTATTATAGGAGAAATACCTAAGAAATTTCAAAAAAAAGTAAATATTGAAAGCTTCGTAGAAGATGAATTATTATTAATTATTCCAAAATCTCACCCATTTGCTAAAACAAAAAAAAATTCCATAAATAAAGATGACTTATATAATTTAAATTTTATAACATTACCAATCGATTCAACGATTCGTCAAATTATTGATAATATATTACTTAAAAATCAAATTCAAACTAACCAATTTAATATTACGATACAATTCAATTCAATTGAAGCAGTTAAAATGGCTGTTAATTTTGGTCTTGGATCGGCTTTTATTTTTTCCTCTTCTCTTAAAAGAGAAAATGAATTACAAAATTTTAAAATTTTTAAAGTTGAAAATGCAAGACTAACAAAAACTTTATCGATTATTATGAATTTCGATTTTGAACAAAATCAAGCTTTAAAATTTTTTTATCAAGAATTAATAAACTTAAGAAATGCCGTTAAATCATAAAAACTAATATTCTAAAAAATTTGACACGAATTTAAAATTTTTAGTATCATATAATTAAGTGTTATTATCTTTAAAAGATTGGTCAAAATTATGGAATATGCAATTGCTGAAGTGAGTGGTCGACAGTTTTGGTTTGAAACTGGCAAATACTATGATTTAAACCGTATTTCTATACCTTTAAAAACTAAAATTATTTTTAACAGAATTTTACTATTAAAAAAAATAAATACTCTTCTAATTGGAAAACCCTATCTTTATAATACTGAAGTAACTGCGCAAGTTTTAGAACATTTACGCAGTCGAAAAGTTATAGTTTATAAAATGCGTCCTAAAAAGAAAACCCGAAAAAAGCAAGGGCATCGTCAAGACCTGACGCGTGTGATGATTGAAGCAATTAATGTCTTTTAAATTTAAATAATCAAAAATATCTAAATATAAATTCTATGGCGCATAAAAAAGGTGCAGGTAGTACAAAAAATGGTCGTGATTCAAATTCGAAAAGATTAGGAATCAAAAGTTTTGGCAATCAAAAAGTCAAAGCAGGTAATATTCTAGTAAGACAACGAGGCATGATTTTTAAACCCGGATTAAATGTAAAATCAGGAAAAGACTTTACACTATTTGCTTTAAATAATGGTATAGTAATTTACAACAATGAAACTAAAAAACAAAAACGGGTAGATATTTTAACTTGGTATGATTTTTAAATCAAAAACGAAATAAAAAATTTTTACTTATTAATTTAGTAAGCAATCTTTAGAATTAGAAGTTTATTAAATAGTTTTGCGTCTACAATTTTTAAAAAATTCAACTAAAATTTATAAAACTTTTAGTTAGGATAATAAATTTTACAAAATTTTTAAAGAATTTAAAATTATTATTAAAAATAAAATTTGTACTTTATCAAGTTTTTAAAGTAGAATTATCATTAACATTATAATTTATTTTGTTATTTAAAAATTTAATACAAAACTTGTAAATCAAGGATATTTAAAAATGATTAATTGGCAAGTTATAGGTCAGCTAGTAGCAACTACAACAATTATGTTAGCGGGGCCTATAGTAATTATACTATTAGCTTTAAAAAAAGGAAATCTTTAAAGAAATATATCACTAATATAAGGAATATTTATGATAACAGCTTTAGTAGCTTTATTTGTTATAATTTCATTAGGTTTAGTTGTAGCTGTTCCAGTAGCTTTGGCTACCCCAGGTGAATGGGAAGCATCAAAAAACTCTTTTACTAAAGCTATCCAAGCTTGGATAGGTCTTGTAATTGTAATTGCAGCAGCAGACGGTATTGTATCAGCAATTTAATATTTATACTTATAGATATATTACTAGAAACTTTTTAATTAAATTAAGAAGTTTCTAGTGGTAAAATCAACAAATTTAATTTTCTAAAATCTATTTAATAACTCTATAGTACTTTAAATATACTTATATAGTTTACTAATTCTAAATATTATAGTTCTAGAACTAACAATAAAATATTGCTAATTAAACTTAAAATAAATAAATCTATTTATTCACATTATTTATAACTAATTAACTATAGCCAACTTTAAACATATCACAACATAAAATTAACTAATTAAAAGATTCAATTATATAGCTTTTAGTTGGAAGCTTTCTACTTTAGGATTATACTGGATATTTAAAGTTTTACTTAAAATTTTTAAAATTTATTGTCATACATTTTCTTGATATTTTATTATTTTAATAAATAATACAAATATCGTATAAGTATATATCTATATTTATAAACATAACTATTTTCTGGTTATTTTAAGAGAGTTTGATCCTGGCTCAGGATGAACGCTGGCGGCATGCTTTACACATGCAAGTCGTACGGGAATTTTTAATTCAAGTGGCGGACGGGTGAGTAACACGTGAGAATCTGCCCTTAGGAAGGGGATAACAATTGGAAACGATTGCTAATACCCCATATGCTTTCGAGTGAAATGGATTAAACCGCCTAAGGAAGAGCTCACGGCTGATTAGCTAGTTGGTAAGGTAAAGGCTTACCAAGGCGACGATCAGTATCTGGTTTGAGAGGATGATCAGACACACTGGAACTGAGACA